>Ga0209518_1000559_pt1 | contig 47544 bp, 78 predicted proteins | sample RifGroB1_FD_183993 | JGI IMG/M metagenome (GOLD analysis project Ga0209518, IMG submission 183993) | Groundwater microbial communities from Rifle, Colorado, USA - Groundwater B1 (SPAdes) (version 2) | ecosystem: Environmental > Aquatic > Deep subsurface > Groundwater | place: Rifle, Colorado...
CACCGCGGGCCGGAACCGGGGGCTCGTATCCTGGCAGCTTCGCCTTCTCCACCACGAGCCGGGCCGTGTCCGGCATGACCTGCATAAGGCCGATGGCCCCCTTCGGGCTCACGGCCCCTGGTCGCCACTCCGACTCCTTTTCTACGATCGCCATGACATATCTGACATCAAGGTCGAGCCGATCCGCCTCGGCGATCAACTGACCAGGAAAGCGGAGGAACTCGCGGACCGTGGCGCCCGGATTCCGCCGAACGATCACGGCCAGGATCTTCGCCTCCACCTGGCTCGCCGACCGAGACACGCTGAGCCCGGTGGCTTCGCCGGCCCGCTGGCCGGTGCGGTACCCGGTCAACACTCCGCCGCTGAACACGCTGAACAGCAGGACTGTCCCATAGCCAATGAGCACAAGAAAGCCACGTGTCCGCACTCTCGCCATGCTCCCCCTCCACCCGTGAATCATTGATACCCCTGCTCCCGCGCATCGTCCCGCCCCAGTCGCCACGCCGACTCTTCGGCTCGGCAGGAGTAGGGGCAGTCAAGGTCCAGGATGCCGACCGAGGCCGCGCCCGCGACGAAGGCCGCGCACAGCGGGGCCGTCACCCGAGGATGCGCCCCCCCGTAGACGGCCCGGGCTCGAATCTCCGCGACGGACGGGAAGGCCCGCTGGTAGGCCGCCACCACGTCCCGCCATCCGAAGTCCTCATGATCGGTGAGGGCCTCCCAGACACGGCGCACGCGCTCGAGGTCTCGATGATCGTCCACGGATAGCTTCAGCCCTGAATAGTCGAGCCCGTGCGGGGCGCGGACGTTCATGATCGGCAAGTGCCGGTGCATCCACGTCGTCACGTGCTCGCGCTCGTCTGGGCCGGCCTGTCTGTGGGCTTCGAGGAGCGCCGCGCGCGTGAAGCTTTCGATATCATTGCCATCATAGAAACTCGGAGGATGGACATTCGAGCTGTAGGCAACGCCTCCGCGCAGAGCCGCGAGCACATCCCCCGCCACGAGCGGGTCCAAGAGCGGACAGTCGCTGGTGATCCGCACGATCACGTCGGCCTTGCAGGCCGCGGCGGCCGCCACGTAGCCCGCCAGCACGTCTCGTCGACCAGGCTGTCCGGCAAGCGGCGTTTGCCCGCGGGTCCACGAGACACCGGCTCCACGGCAGAGATTCACGAGCACGTCGTCCGCTGGGTCGTCCGTCGTCGTCAGCACGACGCGATCAATCCCAGGGATGCGTTTGGCCCGGGCCAGCACATGCGTGAGGATCGCCTGCTTGCCGACTCGTTTGAGGACCTTGGCCGGTAATCTTAATGATCCGCATCTTGCCTGGACGATGGCTACCGTGGTCATTTGTCGTCCTGCTCTGTTGTCTCTTTCCACACCCCAGTTTTCCATCGTTGGTCAAGCCGCCATGATAGCGAACAGAGCCAGTGCTGCGGCCAATAGAACAGGCTCGCGAGAGACTCTAGCGCGACGACAAGACGGTATTTCATTCCAGCCGCCGGGCGACCTCTTTTGCGTAAGCAGCAAGGTGGCTGTTGCTGTACACACTACCGTCATAACATCTCTCAGCCTCTCGGACCAGCCGCTCGACTTCGCCCGGCACCACAGTGTCACGCATCAGCAGATATAAAAACGCCTTCGTTTCCTCCCGGCGGCCCCTCTGCCTGAATGCCAAACGGGACATCTCCTCTCAGTTGGTGCTTATCGCACGAACGCCACGCTCGCCTGAATGCGCTCGGAGAATTCGGCGGGCCCCGATGAGTAGCAAGCGCATCGCAGCGTGGGGAATAGTCGTATAGTGATCGGAGAGGATTGCCCCGCGCCCAGCAATGCGTCGCCCAGTGTTCCGCATCGGGGTGTTCCTCATACCACTCGGCGAGCGGTAGAAGTTCGCTGATGCATTCAGCTATGTCGCTCAACGCCGTCTTGCTCAAGGTATCCCCACGCAACCAGGCTCCTAACACAGCATCAAGTGAAGGGAGATCCGATGGACGCAATTGCACGATGGCCTGTAACCACGCCAACTCGGAAGGCATTTCAGTGTCCTCCTCCCGGCGGCCCCTCATACCAGAGCACCGGCACGTCGGTGCCCCCGAAGCCGGCCTTGAAAAACTCCACGCTCCGCTCCTTGTCGGTCCGCGCCACCCCGCACCAGCCGAGGCTCGTTTGCTCCACACCGAGCGCATGGAGCGCCTGCAAGGCATGCCAGACGACCGCGTGCGAAAGATTCCGCGCGAGGTACGCCCCGCTCCCATAGTACGCCCGCCGCTTGTAGAGGAACCAGTAGGACGCCCCCCATGTTTCCGTTGACTCCTCCGCCAGCATGACGAGCGCCCGTCCGTCCAGCAGCCACTCGCGCTGGAGCCGGTAGGTCGCATCGGGCCGGCCGCCATAGAGCCGGCGATGGAGACGCTCATACGCCGAGAACGCCGCGCTTGAGCCGAGCCCTCGGTGCGACGAGATCACGTACTGCCGTTCCGCGCCGTGGATCAGCGAGCGGTAGGAGTCGCGGACATCTTTCCAAGAGGCGGATTCAACCACCCGCTGGGCCACCGCCCCTGTCGAGCGCAACGGGATGGAGAGATCACCGCCCGCCGATGCCGTACTGCGAAACGGGTGCCCGGCCGCGCGGTAGAGGTGGGCACCCGTCTCCTGAGCGATCCACCGAATCTCGTCCTCCACGAGATGAGCGGCGCCGGCCTCGCGCAGGAGCGGCAGCGGCAAGGGGTCGCCGGCATAGGACAACTCCGGTAGTTTGTCAGGGGACCGGAAGACGAAGAGCGGCACCACGGCAACGATGCGATGTGATTCGTCAAGCACCGCGAACGAATGATCCACGCCGGCTCCGCGCCCGTAGGCCCGCTGGTAAGCGATCCACCCCGTCAGGTGCCACATCCAACCCCCGGAATGCCGGCTGACGAACTCGTCCCACGCGGCGGAGAGCCACGGGCGCAAGGGCTCGATGCGGAAGGGGACTGGTCGCGCGTGCCAATAAGGCACCGACACGGGAGAGTCTTCCGGACTTGTTGAGGCCATTGCGATCAGATGTGCGCCTCTGGAATGTCTGTCCGATCCGCCACAGCTTTCGAGAGCCGCTCCATGCGTATCAGCATCGCGCCGATAACCCCATCCCGAAGCATCGACGCTTCAAACATCGCGTCACTCAGTTCTTCCCACGTGCAATCAGGAGCATGAAGATGATTCAACTTCCTAGCGAACGCAAGGTCCGGATCATCCTTCAGAGCCTCTGCCAAACTGTCGGGCATTGTGTTTTCTCCTCTCACTTCTGCTTGGCGTTGCCCGCCCCCATCATCGTCTGTGGATTGAACTGGCTATCCTCGATGAGGACTGTGCGACGGAACAGAGCCGAGAGAATCCCATCAAAGATCGTCTCAGCATCCCTCAATGCCTCCCGCGCATCCTCACGAGCTGCCCATGCTGCGGACAGTAGCACCTTCACCTCTGCGAGCGGGAGGCTTGGTGACTTGGCTTCCAGGAGCTTGTCTGCTAGCGCCGTCTTCGTGTCGCTCATGTTCCCCATTGGATCTCTCCTCTGTCCTGATGTTGCGCCGGGACCCAGGACTCACACCTGGCATCCCGGCTCGGTCTCTATCATTTCTCGACGACATTTCACGACACCGCACGGCAGCCCTCGACGACAGTGCAGCGCACCTCACGTCACGCCACAACAGTGCACCTCTCGGCGCCAGTTCGCTGCAAAACATGACAAGTCATCCCTCGACGCCACGACTATGCACGACACGACAAGACAATGCATTCCTCGACGTCAGCTCACGTCACCTCAGTCCAGAGCACCCCACTACTCGACGTCAAGACAAATCAGCGCACGACACCTCACCTCAGCGCACCCCTCGACGCCACTGCATCGCAGCTCACGACAGGACACGACGGTACTCGACGCCAGACCAGCTCGCGACGCCTCCCCTCAGCTCTCGGCGTCATCTCACCCCACGACACGTCACCTCAGGACAACTCACTACTTGGCGTCAGACCGTCGGCCGCATGCCCTCCGGGAGCATGATCGGCGGCACCTGGATCTTCGCCTTGGCCGCCAGGATGTAGAGCTTGAGTGCGTCCATCCTGAGCTTGGCGTTCAGGTACACGGCACCCTTCAAGGTCGTGTTCAGGCCGTCAGCGGTCTTTCCGTCGATCTTGCCGTCGCGCTGCTGGTTGAACACGAACTCGTGCGCTTCCTGCAGATCGCTGATGCTGCGGAGCTGCATGAGCTTCTTCGCTTCCGTCGCCATCTGACGCCTCCTTGGTTAGGGTGAACGTGTATTTGCCTTCTCCGTCGCCGCGCTCGCCCGCGTAGCCGTGGACGCCGCCATACGTCATCACGGTCCCCAGATCCTTCTCGGAAATGGATGGGATCGGAACCGGAGGCTCACCCTTCTTCCCAGGCCGGGTGCCCGCAGCGGTCAAGACGAGCAGCGTAAAGTCGAGTCGGGCCGGCTCGATCCACTCGAATCGCTTCAACGCGCTCTGCATTCCCCGCGGTCCCCTGACATGGACTGGCTTGTCCTGCTCGCCGTCATGTTTTGTGACGGGCGATCCATTCGGGCGCAGGATCGGCACCCAGTACACCATAGGGTCCGGGTACACGCAGTTGATAAATCGTGTCGAGAACGAGCGTTCCTTGTCGATGCGACCGACATGATACTCAGCGATCTGCCGAACGCAATCCTTCAGGTGGGCTCGGATCGTTGCGGCCCGCATGCAACAGATGCCCTCGTGGCGCTGGAACGTCAGCATATTGCACTCTGCCTCCGCGAACTCCTCGCCCCTTGCGAGACTGTTCAGCACCTCCTCGTTGATCTCGTCCATGCTCCGTGCCCCAGGCGGCCGAACGGTCGGCTTTCTCGCATCAGTCCAAGCCTTGACAATCTCCGGATCGGCTGGCACTGATCCGCACAACTTCGTGATGAACTGCCATGTCACGCGGTACCGGGTCCACATAAGCGTTGATTCTCCTTTCCTTATCTGAGCTACATACGTTGGATCACAGCTCATCTCAGCATCCCTCCCCGTTTATCCGTATCCGCCCCTCTCCTCGCCCCCGACGCAAACCCCTCACTCGGCTCTGCCCCCTCGAGCTCCGCCCCCTTGGCGAGCGCAGCCACGGCCTCCTGCGCGGCCCGCTCGCTCCGATCCTGATCGGCCTCGGTCAGCACGCCACTCACGTTGCTCCCTGCCGGGTGCAGGAGCAGCCCACGGGCCGCCGCCTGCTGGTAGAACGCGAGCACGAGCCGCCGGTCGCCCTTGACCACCACGCGGGGGCCAGGCCCATCAGCCATCAGGGACACGCCAAGGCTTCGCGCCGTGGCGTTGATCGCATCCACGAGCCGATGCCCGGCATGAGCCATCCGCTCTGTGATCGGCTCACGTTGGTAGACTCGCAGCACCGCCTGCGCCGCCGCCAGCGAGAGCGCCTCCCCGCCGAAGGTGCCAGAGACCACGAGCGCGGCAGGGTCCATGATCGCCCGGGGGCCGATGATGCAGGCCAGCGGGTAGCCGTTCGCCATGCCTTTGCCGAAGACCGCGAGATCCGGCGTCACGCCGTAGAACGCCTGAGCGCCACCTTGAGCCCAGCGGAAGCCCGTGACCATCTCATCGAAGATCACGAGAGCGCCGGCCGTATGGGCCAACTTAACAACCCCCTCAAGAAATCCGGGCGCGGGATGCTGGTTCATCGCGGGTTCCAGCATCACGGCTGCTGGCGCAATCCCATAGGCGTCGAGCGCCGCACGGAGGCTGTTGAGGTCGTTATAGACGAATGAGCCGACAAGCCCGGCAAGCACTTCAGGAACGCCCGGATGCTCCGGACGCGAAGCGACGTAACCATCAAGCCAGCCGTGGTACCCGCAATAGAGGATGCGCTCTCGCCCTGTCACTATTCGAGCGATGCGCACGGCCGCCGCGCATGCCTCCGAGCCCGTCTTGACGAACCGCACCATGCCGTCCGGACCCGCGCATGGGATCGTCGCCACGAGCTGCTCGGCCACCTCGGCTTCGAGGGTATGGGGCAGCGAGTAACTCACCCCATCGGAGAGTTGACGAAACACCGCCGCATCTACGTCACGATGGCAGTAGCCCAGCGTCAGCGCCCCGAGCCCGCAGATCCAGTCCACGTACTCATGCCCATCGGCGCACCAGACACGGACACCCGAGCCATGAGTCAGGAACAGCGGATAGCCCGCGGGAAACCGCTCGGCGCGCTTCGACATCGTTTGTGCCCCGCCGGGCGAAACGAGAAGAGCGCGCTGGAGAAGGCGGTTGCATTCAGGGTGCGCGATCATGGCCGATGACACCAACACCGGCAGTACCACGTGCACCGAATGCCGCACAGTGAACAGTATCTCATTTCAATGGCCTCCCTTCGCCAATGCTTCCCAGATCGGCGCCGCCCAGCACTCCGCGAGCCCGCCCCCTTCGGCCACGTGAAGATCATAGACCGGATGCCGCCCCTCGGAGCCGCCGATGCTATGCAGCGCATTGGTGTGGTGCGGATCACCGACGGCGCAGCGAGGGCAGATCAAGCGGGCGGCATGCTCCATGCCCATCCGCCACGCCGCACGACTCTGATGCACAATAGCGGGCGCCGCCAAAAGGTCCATCAACCCTGCCTCTTGTACGCGACCATCGGCGCTTCCTCGGGCATCACGCGCTTCTCCCCGTCGCCCATGAGCACCTCGGCCTGTCGGATGTTCTCCACGTAGATCCGCGCCTCTTCGGGAGAGCGTGAGACGGAGAAGTCTGGATTGGCCGGGTCGGTGTCGTCAAGGCGGAGGTGGAACTCGATCACAGAGGCCCCCGCCCCGACCGCTACGGCACCAGCGAGCGGAGAGCGCGTGTGGTCGGAGAAACCCAGTTGGATGTCTTGCCGATCTAACAATGTCCGGATGTTCGCCGCGCCCACCGGGCATGGATAAGCAGACGTGCATTGCAACAATGTGACGCGGGGCGCATGATCCCACATCCGACTGAGGAGATGTTCCACCTCATGCTCCGAGTGCATCCCCGTGCTCACCAAGATCGGGCGTTCATAAGCCATCACCGCCCGAAGAAACTCCGCGTCTGACGCCTCGAAAGAGGAGACCTTGAAGCGCGTGACATAGGGCGCGATGCGGGAGAGATCGTCAGCGACATAAACCGTGCAGAGGAACTCCAGTCCGTGAGCATCGGCGGCGTTGGCGAGAATCGGCAACCATGCCTCCGGCATCGCGTACCGCCGGTACATCTCTCGATACTCTGGCCCGACTCGGCGGAGATCCGCCAGCCGATCCGCCGACGACCAGAATTGGAACTTGCAGAGCTGCGCCCCAACCTCCTTGGCGACCTGGATCAGGCGCAATGCCTTGTCCAGCGAGCCGTCGTGGCAGGAGGCTGCTTCAGCGATGACTTCAACCTGAGACTTGAGAGTCATGAAATCTCCCCGGCATCTTTTCCGTTAATGGTTCAGGCCACTCACGCCCCTTCAGCTCAAGGAACTGATGCTCTACCGCTTTCCACTGGTCTTCCTGATGTATACGCCGCCATAGTGTCCTCAACACCACGCGCGCCCCACGAGTCGGAGCGCCTATCCCCAAATGGAGGCACATCCACAGAGCAATGTGGATAGTCGTGCATGCCGATAGGCCATTACCATCCCCCGGGCCCGGCGAGCGGAGAAATCGCAGCGCATCATCTTCGCTCTCGTAGATGATCTTGAGCATCCCCTCGCGCGCCGTCATGTCTTTAGGTATCCACTAGCGTCGCAAGACCGCGCTCGCCTTCGCCAAGCATCTTCGGCCGGACGCGCGTCGGCAGGATCGCATGCCCGATCTCGCCGACGAGCACCTCGCCGCGCCGAACGCCGGAGGCGCGCACGCCCACATGAATCTTGCCGAGCACGATCTTGACCTCCCCCGTCGCCTTCAGGCCCCACAATCCAGCAAGCCACTGGCTATCGACTTCGAGCCATGCGGCTTGCTCCCCGGCCGTCTCGCGGTCAATGCCCATCACGTCCTCCCTACGATCCGGACCCGTTCTACGATAATCGACTCCGGAATCGTCCCATGCTCCACCCCTTGCTCTGGGCAGTAACGGAACAGAATGTCGCCGACGAGGACGGGCCCGCTCTTGATGGCCGTCAGCAATATCGTGGCAATGGGGAAACCGTGAAGGTTTGGGCTGTTGAAGTTGCATGTCGGCCAGAACATAAGCTGTTTGCCCCATTCGTAGTCGGATGGCACCCACGTCCACTCTTCTGGCTTTCCAGTCCCCTGATTGTACCTGGAGACGATATGCTCCTCGAACATCCGCTCGCCCTTCAGCATCCTATCAGCGATGCTCGCTGCCAGCGCCAAGGTGGTCGCGCTGCGAAACTTCCTCAGGACCGACGCCTCTCTCAACTCACCCATCTGGCACCTCCTCCAACATTGCGACCATCTCGTCTATGGAAAGCCATCGCACTGGGGCGTCACTTGTATACGGCCCCGCCACGCGCTCACCGGGAATCTCCCATGTCCCACGCCATGAGTGATGCGACGGCAAGATGATGATCCGATCGCCGACCTGATAGGCGCGCTGCGGTTCCTCGCTTGAGAGCAGGGCCTCGTGGATCTTCTCGCCACCGGGGCGCAGGCCAGTGACGATGGTCTGGAGATCGTCGGCATCACGCTTGAGATACTGAATCGACACCGCTCGTGCGAGCGCATCAATCCGAGTCGCCGGAAGCTGCGGGACGAAGATTTCCCCGCCCTCCATGTCGGCCAGAGCTGCGAGGCAGAACGTGATGGCTTGGGGGAGGGTCACGATGAACCGCGTCATCATTGGGTTAGTAATAGTGAGCGGCTGGCCCCGCCGGAGTTGGTTACGCCAGATCCCGACGATGGAGCCGGTTGACCCCACCACATTCCCCCAGCGCGTGCAACTGATTCTCGTGCCGCGAGGATAGCCGATAGCGTTCATCGCGATCGCTTCGTGCTCCATCTGCGCCTTTGAGACACCGTAGGCATTCTGCGGAGAGACGGCCTTGTCAGAGGAAATCATCAACACCCGTTTCACGCCTACGGAGATAGCGGCCGCGAGAACGCAGGCCGAGCCGAGGATATTCGTCTTCCGTACCTCGCCGGGATCATAGGCGACGGCATCCACACGTTTGAGGGCGGCGGCATGCACGACAACATCACACCCCCACATCGCTTCTTCAAGGCGCTCACGGTCGCGCACATCACCGAGAAAGAAACGTGCGGCGCCATAGTGAACGAAGTGCCCCGCTAACTCTGCCTGCCGCGATTCGCTTCGGCTATAGAGGACGATGCGTTCGCTCCCGTCGTCAAGCAATCGGCGGGCCAGGGCGCGCCCAAAATAGCCAGTCCCCCCAGTGATGAGACACCTCATATATATTGGCCGATGAGTGCGCCGCCGAGTGAGCCCGTTGTGCCAGTGATCGCGACTCTCATGCGGAGAACCCCAGCCTTCCCGCCACGTCGGCGATCACGCGTTGGATGTCAGGGCTACGCTCACTCATCGCATACCTTTAGCGCCATCACGGCCGCGTCGCCCTGGACGACCGGGCCGCGGGCCGTGAGCGGCCTCTCGCGTCCCTCCAAGGCAACCCGCTCCAGCGCCGCCTGAGCGGCGGGGACCAACAGGTCCAGACGTCTCAGCGCGCTTCCGCGTGCCACCGGATACCATCCTTCGGCTCCACGGAGATCCAAGGCCGCCTCCACGAGCGCACGGAGGGCGGCCTTGAGTGCCGTGATCTCATCATCCTGGTCCACGACGACGGCGAGATACACTCGTGCGTGTTCTCGGAGCGCCCCGATCTCCCGTGATTGGTCTAGTGCCTGGCTAAGAGGGACGAAGGGGGTCACGGCGTCCTGGCCCTCACCCTATACCTTGCGACAGCTGCCGCATTACAGCGACGGCAATTTTGTGTCCCGCGTCCAAGATACACATTGGCCGCGGTTCTCTCGTGTCCATTTTGACAATGGCTAGCATCCATCGACACGTGTCTGCCGCCTCGGCTGCGGCGCTTCCGGCTCGCGTCGCGATTATTTTCGGTTGGTGTTCCGAGGAACAAATGTGTCGGGTTCACGCATGTCGGCACGTCGCACCGATGACAGACGTACATTCCTTCTGGGATTGTCGTGCTCCTAAACAAGATCCACGCAACGCGATGAGCACGCCTGACTTCGTGCTTTACATGCAGCGAGCCATATCCATCCTGAAGCGTAGTTCCGATCCACAGCCAGCAGCCAGAGTTCGGTTCAGGTTCGATGTTTCGCCAGAATCTTTCGGCGATAGGAATAACCGCACGCGCATAGACGCCTCTAGGCATTAGGCCCCACCCGCTCCACGAAGTCGCGATGCCACTCCTGGACCGCCTTGAAGCCCTCCCACATCACGCGCAGCGCCTCGGCGTCCCGGCAGTAGCCCGTCACGGTCCCCACACGAGACTCCCGGCGGTGATGCGCCACGAGCCGCCCCATCGTGCTCAACCGCACCCGGCAGCCCTTGGGGAAGGCGAGGCGGATACTTTCGGCTCGTGCCTGCGCAAGCGTGATTTCCCAGACGCCCGCAGCGGTCGTCATAGGGCCTCCAGTCCAGCACCGTGGAGCACTCCCCGCGTGTCCGCGATGCTGCGCACCACGGCCACTAGGGCACCCGTCGCCAGCAGCCAGGAGATCATGCGCTGCTGGTGCGGATTCAATCGCCCATGCCGCGCCTTTACCTCCAGGAACAGGGCCCGACCGCCCGGGAGTACTCCCGCGATGTCCGGCATGCCCGGCGTGCCGAACCGCACAAGGCGGCCGACGGGATTCATCGCTGCGCCCGTGTTGTTCCGCCAGGCCATGATGCGGTTGGCCGCCAAGTAGTCGAGGATCACCCGCACGATCTCCGTCTCGGTGCGCGCCTTGGCGCGGGCGAGGGCTGGGCCGGCGCATCTCATCGGGCCACCGCCTTCACGTCCGCGACCAGGTGATAGGAGCCCGGGCACGTGGTCCTCGTGCTGGACGTCGAGTGCCCGACCAGCACCGGCGAGTCGCTCGGCCATCCCGCGAGCCAGAGGGCGTATTCCCATCCGCCGATCCCGGCGAAGAGATGGACGCGGTCATGGCCGGCAAGATCGCTTGCCTGGAGATCAACGACGCTCCGTTCGTCAACGGTGGCGTCCGACCAGAGGTTGCGGAGCCACTGAGCGGCGTAGGGATCGACGTCGTTGAAGAACACTTCACCGCCCCCGCGCCTCCAGCCGCTCCAGCGCGGCGATCGCCTGATCCAGTTCCCCGCGTTCAATCCGGAGCGCCGCCAGCGCGCCCCCGAAGCCGTTGCGGCTCGCGGCCGCCTTCGGGCTCTTGCGCGTGACGGGCTTGCCCTTCTTCCCGCCGACGCCAAACGGGCACTTCCGGCTCCGCGCGGTGTGTCCCTTCGTGCCGCACTTCGAGCAAGTGTAGGTCTCGTTGGTCATCGGTTCCTCCTTCGCCCCGGCCGGCGCGTTCGGTGGCTCATGGGTTGGCTCCTTCGGCTTGGGCCGGCCTTGTTCTTGACGCACTCGTGCGCGGCCCGCATCGCCCGGGCCACGGCGGGCGACGGCGCCATCCCGTGCGCGTCCATCAGATGCCCCGCCAGCGTCTGTTCGGTGCTCCACGTCCTCGCGCACTGCGGGCAGGGGAGGACGACCGCATGGCCGCCGGTGTTGGCTCTCATGGCAACGATGCTTGCTCACGCTCGTACAACGTGAAGGCCCGGATCCGGAACCCGACTCCGATGGAGATCCCGTACACGGTCACGAGGCGACACCCTGGCGGCGAGAACGGGACGGCGACATGGAGGATCCCGATCCGCCCGCACGGCACGATGACTCGCGCCGCCTCACGCAGCAGCCACGAGTTTCGCGGCATCCCCGTCCGGTAGAGGTTCCTCGCGTACTCATCCGAGTAGGGTGGGTCCAGCATCACGGCCCGAAAGCTCGCGTCCCGAAAAGGCAACGCCGTACCCTCGGCCACGACGAGTGGCCGCGCCTCCTGGCGCAGGTCCACGGTCCACTTCTCCTCCGGGCCGAGCGTGCCCGAGCAGACGTGCAGGATGTCGTTTCTCCGGACGCCGGGGCCGAGGAGCTCGCGTTTGATGACATGCGCGAGCCACCCCTTTGGGTATCGACCGAAGACTACGAAGCCATCGGGATCAGCATGATCCGGTGCTCGGCCTGCCCCGATGGGCGTTGTTCGACGTCCTCCATCGCGGAGCGCCGACTGCCAGGCCGCGTTCTTTTCGTATCTCGGCATCCACGCCTCCGCCATGACCCAGATCGGTGCGCCGCCACTCGAGCCGCCACCAGTTCGAGCGTCGCTGTTCTCCTTGCGAAGCGGCATCCCAGCAGGCCCGCGATACGTCGCCGTGAGCGCATCACCTTGTTTCCTCTGCTCGCTCCGGTCGCTTGTCTTGCCCCAGACCATCACGGCCCCTCGGCCTCAGCTCCCGCCCAGCTCCCGCAGCAACTCGGCCTTGCGCTCACCGAGCTTGACCAGGATCGCCTGGACTTTCTCGATCTGGCGGATCACCTTCCTCTCAGCTCGTGTCAGAGTTTGAGTCTCAGCCAGTAGCCTCATGGTCAGGACACTTTCTCCGGATCTGCTGAAATGATCCACGCTCGTCGGGTCAGCCACAGCTCCCGGGCGGCCTGCCCATCACCGGCTCGGATGCGCCGGAACAGCCGCTCCCGCTCTTGCATCTCCTGCTGCGAGATCACCGCCCCGGTCACGGTGATGATCTGCCCTGCCGGGCGCGTCGAGGCACTCCGGCGGATCGTCTTCTCCCGCCGGTACTCGGCGATCACGGTCGCCGCCATGAACATCGGCTCGACCACGCCGTCCGGCATCGCGTGCTGGCCCCGGAGAGGCGAGGACGCGCCGCTGGGTACGCGCATGGATTCAACCGGCATGCCGCTGTTCCACTTCGGTCTCGGCATCATCGCTCCCCCTCTGGTTGCCAGTCGGTGTACCCCAACACTGGACCAGTCCCCTCCGGTAGCGTATTCACCACGCGACGACCCTTCCGCACATCCACGCTGCCATCGAGGTAGCCGAGCATCACGTAGCCTTCGTGCGTCGTGCGCGTGATCGGGCGCGGACTCTTCATCGCGGCCAGCGCGTCGGCGAAGGTCATGCGCCGGCATCACCGCGTGGAAACTTGGTGTATGGATCTTGTGGCACGTCGAACTGGTCCATCCACCGCTTTCCGTTAAGCCACGAGGCCGGCAACGGAATCTTATCGCTCGCGGTGCCCAAACGTTGCCAGCGATCCCGGTGGCGTGTGAGAGCGGCCATGATCTCCTCGGCCAATCCACTCGACACGCGCAAGGTCTTCCACGCTCGCCACGCCGGCTGCTTCGCTTCATGGCGTGGATAGACAGCGTAGAATCCCTCGAAGACGGGATCAAACTCCTCAGGTCGCCGGGCCTTGCGCGCGGTCGTCGCTTGGGGGACGGGTCCGGGAGAGGAGACGGAGGGGCCTTGCACTCGCGCAGCTTGGGGGGCCTCCGCCTGGTTGAGCGAATCGCCAACCAAAACGCCCTCGTGGGGGACTGTAGGGGGTACTTCTCTTCTCTTCTCTTCTCTTCTCTTCTTAGACCGTGACGTTTTCTGCCGTGCAGCCTGAGTGCTATCTTCCTGATATTTCTTCCAGTTCTTCCATGTCACGGACAGTTCACCGTGACGGTTTTCACCCTCCTCAAACTGCACACTATGCAGCCGTTTTAACGCATGTCTCGCTGCGTCAATGTCGTCAACCCGAAGCAACCGGCAGAGCTCCTTGCCGCGGCCTGGGACCTCGAGCCGGCCGTGGTCGCCATCGAGCGCCGTGGCGGCGCCGAGCAACGTCCATCGGCCGACGTCCTCCAGGCTCATCTCGGCAAATCGGGCGTTAGCCGCGATGCTCGTCCACACCTTGAACCACCGCTTTTGGTCGGCCATCATGACCTTCTTCCGTGAACGTGAGCGAGCGGCCATCAAAGGCCAGTTCCACGATACCGGGACTTCCCTCTCTGTTTTTCGCGATGATGCATTCAGTTTTTGACTCCAGCATGTGGCGGTGTAGGAGCAGCACCACATCCGCGTCGTGCTCGAGCTCCCCGGACTCGCGGAGATCCGCCAGTGAGGGGCGTCGGTCCACTCCCCGCTCTGGACGAGCGAGTGAGGAAAGGCACACGACTGGAAACCGATACTCGAGAGCCAATGACTTGAGCCCAAGGCTCACGCTCTCAACTTGGAGTCGTCGATCCTTGATCTCCCGCGGGGCACGCACAAGCTGGAGATAGTCCACCAGGACCAAGCCCAGTGGTACTTCGGCGGTCATGTGCCGCACCAGATGGGCGATGTCCTCGATACTCACAGCTCGATCCGAAAGCCAGATCGGGAGAGGCCGGAGCCGGAGCAACGCGCGATCGAGAGCGGCGGCGTCTTCGAGCGGCAGGGGCTCGTGGCGTTTGAGGGTCGTCGTGGGGATCTTTGATTCTTGCGTGACCATCCGTCGGCCCAGCGCAGTGTTCACCATTTCGCGGCTCACGATCAACACCGCTTGGCCATCCTTTGCCACGGCTCGTGCGATCTCCAACGCGAGGGCCGTCTTGCCCACGCCGGGCCGGGCACCGATGTAGACCAATTCACCAGCCGAGAAACCACCACCGAGGTAGCGGTTAAGGCCATAAAAAGGAGAACGAGCGAGCGTGGGCGGTCCAGCACCGCGTTCTGTTGTCCACATGGAGAGCACCACATCAAGACGCTCGGCTATTGGGGCGGGCATATTCTCATCGTGATCCCGTTCTCGTTTAGCAATTGACCGGACACACTTCCGCACCGTAGCAGGATCAACTGGAGGCGTGCAGGCCGCGGCGAACGTATCGAGGAGGAGCGCCTCGACGGTCTCAAACGGGATGCCCTTTCCGAGGAAGTATCCCGCTAGCTTGGTACACGTGTAATCCCGTTGCCCTTCCCGGACGCCGTGGAGCGCCTCGATCACCCAACCATGATCGCTGGGCATCTGACTCGTCCCGCCTTGACCCCCCCGGATTAGCGCCAACAGCGTCTCTGGAGCCTGGGGAAGTGGAAGAGTCAGGGGAACGGTCCATTCGTAGACAGGCCCATCAGGGTGGACGCTCGGAGGGGCCACGACGTAGCCAACGCCCCGGATATCAACCTGTGGCTTCGCCCCCTTGGTGCTCAGAAGACCCACTCGATCCGGCACCGAGCCAGCTAGGAATACGTGCGCACCATGCGCGGTCTTGCTTCGTGGGGCGCCGGGCAGGAGGATTCCTCGGTCGAACAGAAGCCGCTCGGCATCGAGCCCGCCGTCGAGGTCCACAGCAAAGGTGCCGCGCCCCAGCACCAACGCGACATTGGCGTCTGGCCAGTCGGTCCACCATTGCTCTATCTCGTCGGGATGTGGTGGCTCGGTCTGATACGGCTCCCACTTCACCAGGGGGCGCTTGGACCGTGGCGCACAGGGGATCGGGTGTAAGCCCATGGCGAGATATTGACGGGCGGCGTTGAGCATGATGTTCATCGCGGGGTCTTCAGTTCAGGGTTGGCCGCTTCGATCCGGCGGATTATCTGCTCGAGCTCGGTCACGTACTCCATCACGTCGCGGGTTTCCATGAGAGCCGCACGAGACATCTCCTGGCATCTGGCGCAGAAGGGAACGAGGGGGCTCGTATCTTGGCCACCAAAGAGAACTGGATGGATATGCTGGGCTGTGCGGCCGATGTTTAATTGCTCACAGAGAGCCCACGACTTCCCGCAGAAGGTGCAATGATCCCCGGCGGCTCGCCACACCTCACGCGGGCTATAGTCCTTTCGCGTATGCCAGAGGGCTTGGCGACTGCCACCTTGCGGAAACCACATGACGCCGATCAACGGGGTCTTGCTCTCGCATGCGGGACATTGGGCCCCGAGTCCATTGCCGTTCGGCTGTGGATACGGATCAAGGCCGACGTGCCCGCAGGCACGGCAGGCTAGCGTGGCGCGCTGGGCTTCAAATTCGGCCGCTGTCATCAGAAGTCAACTGGAATACCTCGGCGGCCCGCGCGCACGAGCTTGGCGGCAGATACGCGCGGACAAGCGGGACCGAGGCCTCGCCGTTTTTCACCGAGAGAGGAGTTGGATCCATCGCCGCCAAGCATGTCGCCATCATGCGCCATCGCTGGCGGGGCTGTCAAGAAGAATCATGCCGCCTCCGGTCGGGCTCCCCGAACACCTTCCAGAACTTCGCGGCACGATCATCTGGCACGCGCTCATCGGCGACGTCGTAGAACGTCCGATCGCCGAGCGGGTCGGCGCGTTCCGGCCAGACGAGCCGGAACCTGAACCCGTAGATGCCGAGGTGATTTCCTGACGCCTGAATGATGAGGCGGCCATGCGCCACCGGGCCAGTCACACGCCCATGGCAGTTTCGTGAGATCGCCACGAGATTCTCCATCGCGTCCGCGCCTCCAGCCGAGCAGGCGACCACGTGATGGGGATCGCTGGCAGGCTCGATGCAGCCGGGCACCTCACACCGCCCATCAGACCGGGTAGCGAGGCGAACCTTGAGCGCCTCCCACTCCCCCAGCGATACACTCGGCCGCCCGACGACGCGAGGGCCACCTGCCTCACGCCGCGCCTGCGCACGCCGGCCGAGACGCGACGGCTTGCGCTCCGTCTCCAGCACCACACGGCAACGGACGATCTGCTCTCGTGTCCACGCGCCGAGCAGCACCTCCTGGGATGCGGCGATCTGGACGACTCGGCCAGATTCGAGTGCGGCCCACCAGCCCGAGAATGTGCGCTTCATCACGGCTTGCACTTCTTGCTGTGCTTGCAGTGATCGCAGCAGCGCCCGCAGCCCTTCGGGCATTTCTTGCCTTTCTCCCAGCAACGGCATCCGATCGTTTGCTTTACGTTGCAGCAGGTGCAGGTCCAGTCAACGCGATCAAGCAGCACGTCCATCGGCGTTTTCATCGCGCCGTGATCGCTTCGCCGACCACGCACGGCCCCATCGGGTGCCCGCGCTTCCAGCCCTTGCCCTTGCAGCGCGTGAGCGTCTTGCCGATTTCTTCGCGGGCCACTTCGATGGGCACGCGCTCGATCCCAGCGGCGATCTTCTGCCGTTGCCAGTTATACACATCCCGGACGTAGTGCAGCGTGTCCGTGTCCTCCACGGTCACGGCGACCGCGCAGCCGCAGGCGAGGCGTTTCAGGAAGGCGTGAGTATAGTCAGGCATCAGCCTCGTCCTTCCGTCAGCATCGGCAACATCCTCGGCATGGAACCGTTGGTGTACGCCTCGTCGAGTTGCGGACCAATCCACGCGCCGACGGTCTGGCCCCCAGGCAGCACGATGTGCGCCAGGAACTCCTGCTCGAAGGTCGTGATGCCCGTCTCGACCGCTTCGAGTTTGGCCTTGATCGCCAGCGCCAGCGCCCGCCACCGCTGGCGGCAGTCCTGCTCCCAGGCGCGTTGTCGGTAGGCTGGATTTCGAACCGTGCCGCGGCCATCACGGATATACTTTTTGTCGGCCCTGTCCGGGATGGGCAGGTCAAAACGGACGAGCCGATCTTTTGCTTTGAAACCGATCACCGCATGCCCCTCCCCCCAGCCCGAGGCGAACTGACTCGCTCCATAGCGAGAGAGAATCCGTTCGATTTCGGCGCGGGACCGCTCGATCGGAACGGTAGTCTGTTCGGCGTAGGCCATCAGGATTCCGGTCCCTCCACTTCCGTCACCCCTAGCACCGCCTCCAACAGCACCCCCACTAACCGATGCTCCACATCTGCATCCCGGCACCGCGTTGGGTCCAGCCCGAGGCCCTCGGCCACGCGCCGGAGGGCCGCTTCCCGCGTCGCCACGAGACTCCGCGGAATGCGGATGCGCCACGTCGTCCAGGGCTCAGTGATGTCTACCTTCTTGAGCTTCAATTCCCACTGGATCGCCGGCATCGTGGCCGCATCCGTGAGCCAGCGGACGGGATCAGCGCCCAGGGAGAGAGCGGGGAGGCAGGCCAGGGCGCGGGAACGGGAGACGGCGCGCCAGTCGGCAAAGGACGCCTCACCCCGCTGAGTCGTGCGGCTCACCGCCTCCCACAGCTTCGCGGTCTGGACATACGTTTGTGGGTCCATGTCCAGTTCTGCCAGCGCCCAGGCCCGGACGGAGTTGTATCCCCAAGCTACCACGAGGCCCTCGTCCTCGATCCGCCCGAGCGCAGCACACACATCGAGCCAGTGCGGCGCGTCCTTGGGTCGGGCCAAGGAACGGGCGTGCGCGCGGAGGGCATCCTGGGAGAGGGCGGCGAGGTCGGTCATGCCTTCGCCGCCACCTTCCTTGCCGCCTCGATCGCTTGGCTCCAATCCCACAGGGCTTTCACGTTGACGAAGACCTTGAAGAGTTCCACCTGCTCCTCGGGCGTGATGATCCGCACCTCGAACTCCGGGTCCGTCTCAACCTTCGGCAACCGGACAACTGCGCCATGCACGAGTGTGGTGGCGTGGCCCATTTCGATGAGGGCCTGGACATAGGCGGCGTTCTGCAGGAGCGCCTCGGGGTAGATCCCCTTGCCCGTCTTCCAGTCCAGGACGACGTGACAGGACCCATAGGGCTCGATGAGCACGTCCGCGAAGAGATCCATGGTGCCGGCGTAGCGATGCTGTGTACTCCATACGACCTGCTCGATCGCCACAGGCACGAGCTTCGTCGCTTTGCGCCAGTCCTCGTAACTCATGAAGGCCCACGCCGCCTTATCCTGGACGGTGGGCTCGGGACCGACGATCTGGCCCAACTCCCTGCGAAGGTTCCATTCGATCAACGCATGGACCTGGGATCCGATGTCGGCTGCTTTCGCCAGCTCCTTCTGGTGCGCCTTCTGCTTCCCAATCCGTTCCGTGAGCGTGGCGACATAGGCCGTGCGGGACATTTTCTTGCCGTTGATCGGGATGTCCTCCCAGAGATTCGACGCCGCCTCGATCACGAGGGCGCGCTCCGTGTTCGCGGCCCAGTTGATGAGCGCGGGCTTGCCGACAACCGAGAGGATGGAGGTCACGGAGTCGTACCGCTCCCCATCCGGAGTCTGATACTGCCGAGACGTGCGCCCGTAGCCTTGATCGACGGTATGGCGCTTTGCCGTCACGCCCGAGATGGCGCCCATTAGTAGGAACCTCCCATCAGACGACCTTTGACACGCGGACTACTGAGTCCAGTGCGGGTATGGCAGTACGCGAGAAATCCTGGAGCATGCAGATTCTCTCTCTGCGTTCCCCACTTCACGTTCGTCTTCTTGTTGTTCGTCGGATTCTCATCTTCGTGCAGGACGACAGCATCAGGGAATGGCTTAGGTCCATGAAATGCTTCGCAGATCAACCGATGGACTCGATACGTTCGGCCCTGGAAACTGATTTGTGGCCGTCCATCCCGAGCCACATGCCCGAATCTGGGTTGCCCGCCGTATATCCGTGAACCACCGTGCGGCATTGGCGCCGCATACGGTGTTCGACGGACCCGGCCAAGGCTGCTTGCTTCCCAACCTGGGAGACTAGGAATATCGAGCCAGGTTTCCATGGCCTAAAAAGGCGCCACTTCTTCGTCGGGCTGAGTGGTGCCGTGCTGGTCGGCTTTCGCGCGGTCCACGACCCGCACGTAGTCCTCGGATGGTCGGATCTTCGTCATGCCCTTTCCGAGAGGGACGATCGCCTGGACGTTGGCATAGATGCGCCCCTGGTCGGAGATTTCCTGGACGATCTGGATCTGGCAGTTGACGCCGATGAGCTTCTCAAGGTCGAAGCCCTGCAACTCCTCAGCCGTGAACTTCTTGCCCCGCCACGCCTCCAAGTGCTGCCGAAGCGTGGCCTTCTCATTCAGGCTGAGCGTGTACCGCTTGGTCGTCATGAACTGCCGGCCGCTGGCTGGATCGGCCTGGTCGATCTGCCATCGGATGTCGACCTTCTGCTTCTCGCCCCACGGCGTCGCCTGCAAGCCAAGATCCACCACGTCCACGCAGACCGCTTGATGGAGGCCCTCAGGAGCCGGGGTGAACTCCTTCCGGTTGTCCTTCGCGATGATTGCCATATCCTTGACTCCTTCTCGCCCCTGTGCTCTCATGGGGCTGGTTAGCGGGTGCGGTGCTCTGCCGGCCTCGGGGTTGCAGACCCTGGGCCGGCGCTGTCTCAGGCGCTCTTTACCACCGAGAACTCCGGAAGGGCAGCACCTTCACGAGCCAGTCGTTTGCGAGCGCCATGGTTACTCCTCCTCTCGCCACGATAGGCGCACGGCCGGGTACCGCACATGGGGAACGGCGGGGCATGGAGTGGCCTCCTCTCGTACCTTCGCCTCGGCCACGCACGCCGGGTGCCAGGCCTCGTCCCCGTCCACCGTCACGAGGTCTTTCACGATCCGCAGCCCGCACCACGTACACCGGATGCAGGTACATCCGCCGTCCATCAGTTGATCGCACTCAGCGCAGACGTGGAATACATCCTGCTCCTCGTCATCCAGGCAGGTGCCGCGCCACGCCACGTAGACCATGTGGTCGGGGTCGCCCGCAGCGTCCTTCACCGTCTCGATGAGGCTGGTCCCCTGACGGTAGCGGGACATCATGCGCCTTTCCTATAAGCGGGGATGCGATGCACGGGACGAATCGCGGCTGATCCTGGCGTTCCCGTGCGGTAGAACCGCCGCAGATGCGGCCAGCAGAGTCCGTGCTTTTTGACGGCCACGGGGCGTGAGCACCTTGAAACCGCACATCGTTGCTTGTCGCTCGCTGCCATCATAGCCGGGATATTACTCCTTCCTTAATATCGTGTCAAGCGGAATGTTCAAGAGAATAGAAAATAGCTCACCACTGACGCTCCGCGCACCGCCGGATCATGCCCAGCGTCCGCTCGCGCTCGAGGTCGCGCGCGCCCGAGAGCGGAGCCACCTCGATCGGGCTCCCGTCGATCAGTCGGCCACCGTCCGGATCGGCTCCGACCAGCATGGGTGCAACCACCGGACACTCCTTCGCTTTCCCCTCAATCTCCGTCCACCCCGCGCACACGCCCTCGAGGAAATCCACCGCCGTGATCCAGTCGCGGCACACGAGGCACTCCGCGAGCCCGGACGGCAGATCGGCCGGGCTGAAGCTCGGCCAGTGGCGGCGGGGCTCAGGCTGGCAGGCTATTCTGCAGGACATCTAGTAGGCCTCTCCGTACACCGTCGGGTGCTCAAAGGTCCCCGCGATCTCCCATGAGATGCGCCGATTGCCGCATTGGCAGCGGCGGCTTTCGCCATCCCAGCCATCGCAAGGGCCTTCGCAGTTCTGGCCGTTGAAGGAGAGCGGCGCCCGCTTCATCGTCTCGCTGATTTTCTCTTCGCCCGCGATACGAAGCGCGACAGACGCGGCCGTTTCGGCGGTGAAATCGCGCCCATAAACCTCGCCGCGAGCGAGGAGCCATGCGATGGCTCGGTCCCGGAGCGCGGCGGCGTCGCTCTTGGCCTTCATGTCCTGGTCGCGGAACACAGCAAGGCGGAGCCATTCCTCCTCGGCGTAGAGGCTGGGCGTCTCCCGAGAGCACGATGGCCCGAAGTCACGCAGTACCGTGTTCAGCGCCCGCAGACGCTTGCGTCCGTTCACGCCTCGGTTCCCACGTTCCGTCCAGACGGACACATCGGAGGGGAATCCCTCCGCGATCAAGAGACGCGCCGCCGCGCCGGCCACCTCCTCACAGCTAGCGGACCAAGCTTTCAGAGCCTGCTCCCAGGACAGCACCTCGGCCCGGTACGCGGCGAGGCTCTCGGGCGTCAGGCCGGGCCACCGCTCGTTGCTTCCAGTGCCCGTCCTGTTTCCCCAGGGCTTTGCAGGTCGCGTCGGCGGCTCAGGGAATTTGAGGCTATCAGTCTGGCTCATGGCGTCACCACCAGTCTTGGCCCCCCCGGCAGCGGCACCGCCTGCCGGCGTTGGGCGCCACGCTCCCCATGTTCCCACGCGCGCGGCTGGGGAGGCGTCTCATCGGGCCGGTGCGGGCGATCTCCCCACCGGACCTTGCGGGTGTTTCCCGTCCGCCGCTCCTGGACGACGCGCGCCATGCCTGCCTCGACCTGAGCCGCGAGGCTGGCGTAGGTCGCATCACCCGGCCGGTCGGCGGGGAAGACGACGGTGAGGGGCATCAGATAGTCCCCTCCTTGCCGAAGTCGGGGAGACCGTCACCTTCTGGCTCGAGACACGCCCAGAGGTGGAGACAGTACGGATGGATGTTGACGTGGCGCTCTTTCCGCGGAAACACCTGAACCGCTTGGAACGACTCCGTCACGAAGGTCCGCTTCACGTCTGCCAGGTCCTGGTAGCTCGGGATGTACTTCGCTCGCGAGAGAGAGACGTGTAGCCACCACTTCCCCTCATGGGCGCCGACCGTAACGGCGACTCGACGACCGTCTCGGTGCGAGAAGGCGCGCTGCCCCTGAAGATCCAAATACTCTGGAGGAATGGGCAATTCGATCCACGGATGAGACGGGAGTGAATCCACCCATGCATCCGTTTGCCGCTTTGCCTCTTGCCATTCGGCCTCCGTGCAGCGCAGGCTCATCGCCCATCCTCCACCGCGGCCCGCTCCCCAAGCTTGCGCTCCAGCTCGGCGACCAACGCCCGGAGCGCATCGAGTTGCGCCTCCAGGTGACGGGTGCGGTCGTCCGGATGGCGATTGTCGCGCTCGACATCGACGAGCAGGCGGTTCATGGGTGATAGCTCCCGTCGCCGCTGTTGAGGGCTTCCTGAATGCTGGGCGGGAGTTGACAGCGATGCTCCGCGATCTGCCGCTCCAGATCCCTGATGATGGCGCGCAACCGATTCCCCTCGGCACAGCAGGCGCCGTGGCGCGGAGTGCCATCGACGCACGTTCGAGGAGTGAGATTATCACTCATGGTCTCTCCTCCAGCCCACGACGTTCGCCATCTTGACGATAAGAGACCTCGACCATCCCGACCGACTTGCGGTGGGACGGGCGCCAGACGGAAACTTCCGACACGCTTTCCGCCCTCCCGCAGACGTTCTCCGTCGGGGTGTCCACGTTGAGGGTAACGCGCCAACCGAGCAGTATCTTGACGCGGTCTCTCCAGTCGAAATGGATGTCTACCGTCGCGTGAATCGCGTCCTTCGCCCAAGCGGGAAGATCCCCGAATCTCATCATGCTTCCTCCAGCCCCAGCGCCTTCGCCACGTCGGTGAGGGCGGCGTTGTAACCCTGGCCACTCCAGACGGTCTCCGGTCTCGACGCATCCATTGCACTTGCAGACGGGAACTGATCCCTCATCCGCCTCCGCGCTGCGGCGGCGAGAGCGGGCGGGTCGGGCTGCCAGACGCCGCATGCCGGATCGTGAACCGGATGCGCGAGCCATCCACGTTGGCAGACGAGGCACGGCGTCTCCGAGACCGCGGCTTCGAGGGAGTCGGGGGTCATAGCGGCAATTCACAACAGCACGGATGGAGTGAGCGCGGATGGGTAACGCGCTCACACCACGGCGCATGGCCCGCATCACGTGCCACCTGACTTGGCGTGCGAGGATCTCGGCCCTCTCGATACTCGATGACGCGCACGGCGTTAGGGGCAGGCCGCGCGCAGGGTGCACGATGGAGTACCCAACCCCACAAGGTCATCATGGATGCCATCCTTTTGTGCCGCCGCTTCGGGTCCATGCAAGCGCGCCACACGCGCACGAGTACATTTCATGAAGATCACCGCCCGGCGCGTAGTGCTGGCAAACGCTACAGTAGGGGGAGCCGTCTGTAGCGATGCTATCGCACCACTGATGTTGGCAGGTTGCCGGGCCGGTCATGGCGTAACCTGGAGAGGCGAGCAGTCGCCACACGTCACATGGACAGAGCCGTGGGCGCAGTGCCGCACGTTCTCGTCGAGCCACGCGACGATCGAGGCGGTAACGTCACGCGGGGAAGCCTCAACGGTCTCCGCTTCGTGCCAGACCACGCCCGCTCCACCACAGGAGCGGCAGGGGACGCGGTTCAGCGTAGTGCCTGCAAGGGGAGACTGCTTATAGAAGTGCTCATCGACGGAGCCGCTCCCGTTGCAGACGGGGCAGCGGTGGGGGCAGCGGTGGGTCATGTCGGCTCCCTTGTTGCCGCGAGGCGGGCGAGCCTGCGTCGATCAGTCGCTCTCTTGCAGAGCCGACACGTTGGCCCCGACTTCCACTGCATCGTGTTCTCTGGAGTTCGTTCATGGCCGTTCTTGCAGCTCGGAGCACTCATCAGGTGACCCCTCGGACGCAGACGACGTTTCTGGCTAGCGTCGCGGGAGTTGTCCGCTAAGGTTCCGAGGAACAGATGGCCGGGATTCACGCACGCCGGAACATCGCAGCGATGACAGACACAGAGTCCTATAGGAACGGCCCCGTTGAAAAATTGCCATGCCAGTCGGTGTGCGGCGACCTGTTTCTGGCCATTCCATAGGTGTCCGTATCCGGGCGAAGTTCGAGATCCTACCCACAACCAACAGCCGGAGTTAGGTTCCGGCTCAACATGGCGCCAGAACCTTTCTGCTGTCGGGAGAGAAGCGCGTTGGTAAATGCCTTTAGGCATCAGGTACCTCGCTCCTCAACATCTCGCCGAATTCACTGGCGAGGAGGGCGTCGGCGATGTTGGGCGGATGATCTCCTAGTGGTCCGCCGTCGATGATCGCTCCGACGATAATCTCGATCAGCCGGTCGCGGAGGGCGCGCTCACTCATCGCGTCCCTCCGTCGTCGTCGCGGCGTCGCCCTGGATGATCGGGCCGCGCTGGCGCGTTGTATCCTGCCACTGGACCAGCGCCTCGGCGTTCTCCGCGCGCTTGCGCCAGTACGCCACGTCGCGGGTAACTTGGGGGAGAGAAGCGCGTGCAGCACACAGCTTGTCCCACTTATCCAAGAAACGGGGCATCTCTTGTGGCCTAGCCTTGGTGGGATCTTGTAAAATGCTGATGACATCTGTAGCCAGATCAGACCCACTTCCTCGCCAGACAATCACGTTATCAGTTTGCTGGTCCGCAAGGTCTCTCTCCACCAGCGCCAGCGCCGCCTGGGCGGCGAGGACGAGCGGGCGGATCGCTCGGCACGAATAGCACGAGCAGTAGATCGTCGTGGTCCCGGCGCGGGCCACGAGCGCCCGCAAGGCGGCGAGGTCGGGGGTGATCATCGCTATATCTCCACCGGCTCATCTCGCCACATGTACCCCGTCCATCGAACGTGCCGGCGTGATCCACCCATGGCGTTGATCACGACGACCTGGCCGGCCTCGACTTGCGTCGTGTAGCGCTCCCAGTGGTCAAGCACAGCGGCCTCCGGTGTCGTCCCGTTCCCATACCGCCCCGCGAGCATGCCACCCTCCTTGACATCGACCCCCCGCGCGTCCACGTACCAATCCCCGGGCTGGCGCATCCGGAGCGAGCAATCGCCGAGAGCTTGCAGCGCAGCGAATTTCTCTTCCCAGGTCATCGCTTCTTCTCCGCGCGATTCTTCGGTGGCTTCTCAGTGTTCCGCGCGATCCGGGCCAAGTGGCGCGGCATTCCCACGAAGTTTCGGCAGTAGATCGCCGCATTGAGCCGCCGAAGCTCTCGCCGGATGTCCATCAGCACGGCGATGCTGGCGCACTCCCATGTGGCGACCGAGCCATCCTCCTCCGCGATGGTCCAGTTCACGTCTGGCCGTGTGCGATCGGTCATCGCTTCTCCCTCCGATCCAGCGCCCACACGAGCGCCCACTGGTGGGCGATGAGGAGGACGAGGATCACGGTGAGCCTCATGCGCTCCACCGGACCTTTCCAGCCGAGTGCTCGCCCGCGTGTCCCTGGGCGCGCTGGCAGGTGGTGATGGCTGACGGGCTCACGGCGTCGCATCGCTGGTCTTTCCGAGGGCGGGGCATGTCAGCCTCCTTGCGCGTCCGACGCCGCCGGGCTCGGCATCAACCCGATCTCCACAAGATCCTTCTCGCCAACGATCCGACATCGCCGCACGCGGAATTTTCCGTCCGTCGCGGTGGGGATGGCAGCGATGTCGGCTGCGAAGAACTCGGCAATGAGGATGCGGTAGCCCTCGCGCCACTCGCGCATACACCAGTCGAGCGTCGCGAGATTGATGCCTGGGCCACATGCGATGGAGGCGTCAGCATTGGTCTCGGCGACGGCGTATTCCTGGGCGATCGTGTATGTGATGCCTCCGTTGTACGGTCCGACGCCATCGGCCGTGACGAGTTTGTACGCCCGTATCGCCGCCGGCTGGTCCAGCAAGATCAGCAACGGCGTGATGCGGTAAGGATTCACGTGCTCGACCCCGGAAAGGTTGGCCCCGGAAAGGTTGGCCCCGGAAAGGTCGGCCCAGGAAAGGTCGGCCCCGGAAAGGTCGGCCCCGGAAAGGTTGGCCCAGGAAAGGTCGGCCCCGGAAAGGTCGGCCCCGGAAAGGTTGGCCCCGGAAAGGTTGGCCCCGGAAAGGTTGGCCCCGGAAAGGTTGGCCCCGGAAAGGTTGGCCCCGGAAAGGTTGGCCCTGGAGGCCACAGCCGCCTCGACGGCCAGTTTCAACGACCCGATCTCAAGGGCGAAGAGGATCGAGCTGTCGTATCGGTGTCTGATTTCAATCTTCACGGTCAGCCTCCTCGATTATGCCGGCGGCCGCGGCACGTCTTCGAGCAGAAGCGCACCGATGTGCCGGGCTCACGGAGAGATTTGACGAGCCGCAAGGCTTCGCCGCAGACCTCGCACGCGCGCTGCCGGCGAAACTCGCTCTCGATCGTGACTGTCAGATGCGTCGCCGCGTGCCACTTGCTTGGCCGCTCATAGAGATCCGTGAGCGCACTCTTCGGCGCGAAGGCGATTTGACCACGGCGTTGATAGGCCCCGATGTTGGTCATGGTCAGCCTCCGATCAGGGTGAGGACCGCGCCCCACGCCAGGATCGCCCCCAGCATCGGGAGCGCGGCCAGGAGGGCGTCGCGGAGGGGAGTCATTGCCCCATCCACCAGCGCATGAGCAGATAGCCCGCGGCGCCGAAGCACCCGAAGGCGACCGCGCCGAAGAAGTAGGCGGTGATGCGGTCGGCTGCTGGCGTCATGTCAGCCGCTTGTGGCAGCGCGGGCAGCGCACGGCTCGGGCAACGCGCGGAACGTACTCGGCGCGGCAAAAGGGGCACGTGCGCACCTGGAGCTTGATGGTCTTCATGGCGTGACGGTATCATGATGCGGCCCGATTGCAAGCATTATTTTCGAGCCGTCCCCCCAGCACGCGCCCCACCGCCTCCGCCGCGCCCATCGCCGCGAGGAGCGCCGCCTCCCGCATCGCCACGTGCCCCTGGGCCAGCGCCACCTCGGCGCAGTCGAGGGCAAGGGTGATCTCGACCAGGAGCCGGCTGGCCTCGGCGATGCGCTCGGCGTCGGTCATGGCGCGCCTTCGGCCTTGCGGATGACGGCGCGAGCCTTGTCGTGCGCCCTCATCGCCTGCCCATGCAAGATCAGGTCGTCGTCGTGATCGGCGGCCACTTTGGCGATCCAGCGCAAGCTGTCCCGGAGCGCCGCGAGCAGCTCACGCGCTGCAGCGAACAGACGGGCGTCCTCCATTGTCAGCGGGTGGTGGCATTCCTCCCGCGATGAGTCGAAGGACACTCCGTCGATCCCGCAGGCGCGTGACCCTCCCGTGTCGCCGTCGGCGAACTCGCATGCGAACACCTCGCTCATCGCTGTCTCTCCCCGCCCGTGATGGGCTGCATGGTCCACGTCTCGTCGAGCTTGGCCGCGTACTCCGACGTCACCCCCTCGGCGTGGGTCGTGCACAGATAGCCGCCCGGGTTGGGCCGGCCATCTGGCTGGTAGAGGCGCACCGTTGCCGGCTCATCGCAGCGCGTCCGGCCGGTGTAGTGGGTGCATCGGTAGAGGCTCATCGCTTACCCCTCCTCGGCCTTGCGGATGGCAGCGCGAACCTTGTCGAAATGGTACGCGATATCAATGCCGACCCACGCCGGACAGCGGGAGCCGCTGTGCGCGGGCCCTTCCACGTTCAAAATGGTTTTGAGAGCGGAGAGCATAATGAGATTCACGTGTCCAGAGGCGGCCCTCTGCCGACTGCGGTGATTCGCCAGAGATTCCGCAGCCAGTCCCACGTGGCAGACACAGCAACACCATAAGACGCCTCGGCCGGTCTTCGTCTTGCAGAGATCGTGTTCCCCGTACTTGCAGACTTCCGATTTCCGCGGTCCCGGCGTGTGCTGGCTCATGGCTGTCTCCTCCTAGTCCCAGTACGGGGTGGCGATCTGGCGGGGCACGCGCCCCTCGGCCCGGTCGATGTACTCGCGGTAATACTCGTGGCTCGCGGCCACGCTCACGTTGCGGTCAATGCGGTCCAGGCCGAGGAGCGCGGCCAACTCGGCACGCTCGGCAGGGCTCATGGAGCCTCCCGGCTGACCGGAGTCGTAGGGCTCGTAATCATCGGCGTAGGTGCCGAGGCCAGTCGCCCCAGGGCGGGGCCGATCCCGCCACGTCCGGCGCGCGGGGGGCACGTCAATGTGGAGCCACCCATAGGCCGTGCCGGTCCCGCCGGTCACGCTCCAGCGTTTGCCGGAGCGGGACTCCAAGGCCCGCTTGATGCGGGCAATCACCGCGGCACGGCTCAGGTCCTCGTCAACGGAGTGGAGCGTGGGCATGGTCTATCCTCCCGTTGCCTTGCGGATGGCGGCGCGATTGGTCGCGCAGCGCAGGCCCTCGCACAGGCTGAATCCGAGGTTGTAACAGGGGCTCCCGGGCTGGTCGGCGTGGTTGTAGTGCCAGAGGCGCGCTGTCTCGTCCAGAGCCGCGAGGAGTTCCGGTGCGGCGGCCATCAGACAGGCATCTTCCACGGGCAGGATCTGCACATGAGTCTGAGGGTGGGCGCCGTGTATGCCACCCCCACGGATGAGGATCTTTCCTCCGTTGCTACAGTCCCCGAGTGTCCATGTTGGCTGGCTCATGGCTATTCCTCCTGTCCTTTCGTCGCTGCTGGCACATAGCCGAGCTGGCGCGCGCACGGGTCACAGAGATAGATGAGCCGCCCGATCGCGTCCTCGTGAGCATTCCGGTAGGCCCGGCACCGCTTCACCGCCCAGCACTGATCGCATTTCTTGCTGACCATGGACTAGCTCTCCTGCTAGGCGTAGATCGGTGTTCGCTCAACCACCGGGCGTCCGCACTTTTTCAACGCGCAGAAGTCGGCCCGACTGCCGAAGATTGCCTCACCGTGCTCGATGGTCGCTGGCTTGACCAACCGAATATGCCCGGCGGTGCAAACCGTCTGGAGCCCCGTGATTGGGCGTTCGGAATCGGTGTACTCGAAGCTCTCGCCCTTTGCCATGACCATTGCCTAGCCCTCCTGCCGGATCGCCACACGACGCCCCGCCTGCTGGCGACGGTAGAAGTACACCGCAAGCCTCGCGCCTTGATCCCCTGCAAGCACAGCCGTGAGGATCGCCGCCCGGTCGGTCTCGGTCACGCGCAACGCTGCGACCGCGGCCCTGACCTGCTCGTCGGTCATTCGCTCGGTCATGGTCTAGCCCTCCTGCGCGCTCTGCATCCGTCGCCATGCGGCGTAGACGACGAGGCGGGCTCCGGGCTCCCCAGCAAGGGCAAGGCGTTCAACCTTCGCTCGTTCCTCGGCGGTGAAGCGCATCGCCGCCAGGGTGTTTCGGATCTGGTCGTCGGTCAGTCTCATCGCTCGGGGCCTCCTCACGCCGCCCACAGGCGCCGCAGCGCCTCGGCGGTCTCGGGGTTCACTACTCGGCGGGCGATCCGGCGGGAGCGGGCCTCAGGAGTCTCCCGGCGGGTGAACCGCTCTACCAGCCGGTCCTCCTCCGTCGCCCCTTCCTCCCGCCCCCAGATCCTCTTGCTGTCCATGCCATATGGTAGAGCATGGTGCGTGCCAGAACGAGAACCCAATAATATCAATGAGTTGTAAAGCAGAATTCTGCAATTCTTGTAGTTTCCCTCCATAATTATTGTAGATTCCTACGATTTGCGGGGCCTTATCATCCGTAAGTACCTGAAAACACATGACCATGTTTTTGGCATGTAGCATGCAAATATGTGAGACATGAACGAACGCCAGAAGAAACGTGACGCAAGGATCAAGCTACAGACAGCTCTGAAGCAGGGCCGGGTGGTCAAACCGGCTATGTGCACAGTGTGCGGCGGAGTCAACATGGAACTCCACGGGCATCACCCCGATTACGCATTGCCCTTTAAGGTGATCTGGCTCTGCCCATCCTGTCATGGTGCTGTGCATAGCGCGCCACAGACGCTGTTCCATCTCATTGCTGTCGGCCCCTACGACGCATGCGCCACGCTCATCACTCCTAACCCTCGGGCTGCTCTCCGGTGGGCACTCCTCATGCGCCGTGCAGGATGGATATATATCGACATAGATCAGAAACTCGGCACGCGTCGGAAAACAATCGAGCAGGAGCGAGAGAGCCATCGAGTCCGTCAACGTGCGTATGTAAAACGCCGCAGGAAAACGCGCCGATATGAGGGTTGGGCGATCCTAAGCCGACAGGAAGCGAGACCTGTGGCAGGCACAGAGGCCGATGTCATGCGTGAGATGGGCGACGAGCGCGATCCGGAAGATGTGCCATGACCGACGCTGATCTCCGCACCTTCTACTTCGCCGGGGCCGTGCGGGGCAGATCGGCGCGATAAAAAGCAGGTCTAGGGAGAGGGGCGGCGGCCATGGGAACGCCCCGCTCCGTGGCAGCACGGCCGGTCTGCGGGGCGATTTCGGGCCTGCGCTACCGCGGCGCCGCCCGCCGATCCTCGACGCGGTAGTTCTTGAGCGCGCTGTATCGCCTTGGCCCCGTGTACCAGGCCCAGCCGCCGGCCACCCTGACGGCAGACCACATCAGTACACGCCGCCAGCGCGGCTCGCCCGTCACGGCCATCGCCTCGTAGAAGACGGCATCTGCCTGTGCGCGCGTGCAGATGTGGACCTGCGTCAGGTAGTCGTGGATGACGGCCGCCTCGTGGGCCGTGTCCCCCGCCAGCAGGTACGCCAGTGGGAGTCTCGGTACCGAGCTGAAGTCCGTCAGAAATCCGGTCGGCACCTCGATGAGGGCTCCGAGCACGCGGCTCTGGTACCGCAGCGGGGCGAGGAGCCGCCACTGCCCGCCCGGGAGCTTGGCGACCTGGAGCGTGCCGAGGAAGGCGGGCTGGATCACGGCTTGCCCCGCCGCGCCTGCTCGGCCTGCTCCATGAGGCTCCGTAGCCGGACCATCTCGGCCGTGGTCGCATCCACAGCAGCCTTCAACTCCCGGAGCGCCTCGGTTTGATCGCGTTGGGCCTGGCGATCTTCATACCTTTGGTAAATCCCGACCCCGCCAGTGATCGCATCCACAGCCAGGCTCATCGCCGAGATGGCGGCGCAGCCGGACAGGATCATCACCAGCATTACACCGCCGAAAACTCGTCGCCACATCGTTATTTCCTCCACGCCGCCGCGCGTAGCGCCAGGAACAGGATCACGGCCACGAGGAGCAGGAACGCGCACGCCCCCGTTAGCAGCCACACGAGCCGATCCGTGGACGAGGGCTGCACCTCCGTCTGGCTCAGCACCCAGCCCCAGTGACGGGCGAGGCCCATCATCGCCGCACCATCTGGCACCAGCCGCAGAGGGGACAGGAGACTTCGACCCCGCGGGAGCGAAGGACCTGACAATCGCACTTCGGGCACGCCTCCGGCACCCACGGCAGGACCAGCGCCCGGGCCAGCGTCTCGCGCTCGAGCTCCCCCAGCGGCTCGCGCTTGTAGCGCGTGGGCATCCGGCGGGGGCGGAAGACGCGGTGGGCATTCGGATTCGGCGCTCGCCGGCGCTCCCGCTCTACGAGCTGCGCGAGGCTCAGTCGGGCCACCGGCACACCGAACAGCGCCAGGGCGCCTCGGAGTCCGTCTTTCGGATCATCCGCCGGCAGTGCGGGCAGACCATCGCGTAGCCGCGGGTCAGCTTCTCTCGGCACGCTGCGCAGAGATGCCGAGGGTCGCCGCCGCAGGTCGGGCAGACGCGCTCTGCCATCACGCGCCCCGCGCCTCGGTGATCGTGATCCATGCCTCCTCACCCGCGCGCAACCGCTGGATCACCGTTACCTTCAGCGCCTTGAGCGCCGCCGCACTTCGCCCGATCCAGTCGTCGTCCGGCGCCGTTGCGTCCTGGCCCACGAGGATGCAGCCCTCCGTCTGGGCAGACGTGTTGCCGGCGTGGATCCGAATGGCCGTGAATCCAGGCACGCCGACCAGAGAGAGCGTGTCGGTACCGAACCGCTGCGAGTCCACGAGCACGATCTTGTAGCGTCCGGGCGGGATGCAGGTTCGCCCGGGCACCTTGACTGCGGCCGGGTCCGACCAGGGCGAGTGATCCTCCAACGTGACGCACTCGCGGAGGCCGTCCACCGTCAGGTCGCCCTCCGTCGCCTTGAGCGTGAAGAAGCGTCGGACGAGTTGCAGATCGATCACGGTTCTTGCCACGAGAAACTCGACACGAGCCGTGGAGATCCAGGGATGGCCGGCGCCGTATGATCCAGCGAAACCACGAACGCGGGGCCGGGCGCGCTCAGGTTCCCGGCCATGTCCCTCGACTTGGCAGTGAAGCGGAACATACCGTCGCCGGGGCACGTGAGCCCCAGGAAGGCAATGATCCCACCATCGGCCACAGGGTCTGCCTGCGCCACGTCCACCCCGTCACGGAGGAGCAGGTACTTCGCCACGTCGGCATCCGCGACCGGGTCGATTGCGAGCGCGCCACCAGTCCACATGATTAGTCTCCTGTCCACGAGAACGGGGTGATGAGCCAGGGCGTCGAAGGACGGGCCGGCGGCGTGACATCCGTACCAGAGCCACCCGTCGGCGGATTCGTGACCGCGTGCCACCGGATGACGTAGATGAGATCGCCCATCGTCAGATCGGACATGCTCCGCGGAATCCCCGTGCCAGCCCCGCCGCGGATCGCCGCCGCCAGGTCCGCGTCAGACAGGAGCGCCAGATCGTCCCAGGTGGGCAGGCCGAGGTTGCCCTGGCCTTCTTCCCCGTTGCTCAGGGCGAATGACGGCCCGCCGTGGCCGGCTTTCCACGCGGCGATGCCCCGCCCGTACCGGCCCGCGTCGAGCGTCGGGTCCGTGGCGAGCCGGCGCGTCTGCATCCAGAGCTGGTTGCTCCCGGTGCCAACGAGGTAGACGCGCCCCATGCCTGAGGCGACCATCGTGGGGTAGTTGCAGGTGACGAGCCAGTCAAGCGGTCCTTCGGTCACCAGATGTCGGTACATATCCAGGCGAGGGAAGATCGTCCCCAGCCAGCCTCCGGTCGCCGAGTAGATCCCGTCTGTGTTCTGTCCCCATTGGGTGATCCGCATGCAGTCGAGCGGACCGCAGGTCCCGTCCCAGTTGATGTCGAGGGCGATGTCGCGGGCGTCCTGCGTAGTCCAGTCGCGGAGCGTGGCAACGAGCGAGATCACGCGAGTCGTGAGGTCGAGCTTGTGGATCGTGTGGGTGTAGCGGCATGCGAAGAACAGGTTCCCGTGGCTGTCGTGCCGCAGCGCCTGCGGGAAGATGAACGAGGCCGTCCCCACCGGGCCATCCTTCACGTAGCGGCTGACCAGGGTGGCGCGGGGAATCGTCGGCTTCATCTCCCCCCGCGCCGCAACGCCGATGTCCGCGAGCGTCGGCTTCGGCCCCGCCGTCTCGACCCGCTCCACGATCGCTCCCGTGCGCGCATCCACGTGAACCAGCGCGTGCCCCATGAACTCTGGAATCCAGATGTCGTCGGTCCCGTGAATCCGCACGCCGTCCCACGGCTGCGAGCCGGCCGGGAAGCGCGTGAAGGTCCGCACGGTCGGCTTCCGCCCTGGCGCCTCGTGGCACGGGCGATGGTCCACGTAGGCGATGCGGTCGTTGAGCGTGTCGATCACGCCGTGGAGCTCATGGTGGATGTCGCCCGCGGGCGTCGGGTACGGCCCCAGCGGCACGGCGCCCCAGGGCTCCGAGAAATCGTGGACGGCGTCTTGCCAGTCGGCGTGCCACTCCATCTGGCCCTCACGCACTGCGCCAGAAGTGAAGGCAGAGGACAGGAGACCGTCCACGCGAGAGGTTGCCGGTGACAGCGTGAAGTCCTCCGCAGTGCGGAGCCGGCGCCCCGCCACTGTGGTCAGCCGTCCGCTCCAGCGATGCGCGTAGACGAGACGGCTGTTCGTGCAGGTGATGAAGACGCCGCCTGACTTCGCGGCATCCTCGTGCCGCGCCACCCACCCGGACCATCCGTGCCCGAGCTGACCAGAGCCGAGCGGGCCGTCCACGAGCGGCACGTAGTCCTTCGCGCCCCTGGCCGTGGCGAGATTCTGGACCCCGTCGAAGTAGGCGTACTGTTCCTTGGCGGTCACGGCAACGCGCGGAATACCAGGATGCGTTGCCGACTCGACCACGCCGAAGCGCCGCGTGAGCCCCCGGCTCACTGTCCCCAAGCCCGTCATCCAGAACTGCGAATGCGGAAGAAGAGTCGAATACGGGGACGCGATCGGCCGGCGTTCGCGCGGGGGCAGCAGCCGGTCCTCCGGCGGGAAGACCAATTCCTCCGGCCGTAGTGCCCGCGGCGGCACGAATCTGGCCGGAGGTGGGTTGATCTGGTGGCCCGGGTACCAGACGCGCACGGGCTGATACGACGTGAAGATGGAATAGGCCACGTCGTACTTCGTCGCGCAGATCCAGCACCAACCCGGCTGAGTGAGCGGCGCGGGTTCGCCCGTCGTGAAGCACACGCCGAGCATCGCCAGTCCCCCGTGGACCGGAGGGCCGACGACGCGGCCCCATAGGACGTGCTGGAGAGTATCTGGGTCCCACGGGTACACGCCGAGATCCAGCGTCAGGCGCGAGATGTTTCCAGTGACGGGCGCGCCCACGTCCACGCCGTCCAGGACAAACTGAACGACGGGGGGCGGAGACAGGGCCAGCGAGGCGCCGCCCTCGTCGCAGACGGCGAACTCGAATGCGTAGGCGCCGCTGAGGTCATGGACGTACAGGCCGCGGAAATAGCGCCCATGCGACGCTTCCTCCCATGGCCGCTGCACCTGCCACACAGGGAGCACTTAACTCCTCCCCTGCTGCCGCAACAGCGCCCAGAGGAACGTCAGGCCGATCCAGGCGAGCCCGGCGGCCCAGGAGAAGGACCGCGTGCCACGACCCAGCGCACGCCGGATCTTCGGAGCGACGGGGCGCTGCCCCTCTGCCTTGACCGCTGAGTACGGGAGCGTCGCCATCAGTTCGTGTCCCATGTGCTGGAGGTCTCGTGGATGACGACATTCGTGAATGTACTGCCCCCACTCTGCACATCTCGAATGAGGAGGAAGTTCTTCCCGACAAGATCGCCGACACCACTGAAGACATCCTCGTCTGCCACCGAGGCCGTGTTGTGCAGCCAGTGCCAAAACCCGCGCAGCCGCATGCGGACGGCCGGGGTATTGTGGTCGACGAGTTCCAAGGGGGCGAGCCAAATCTTCTGATCTGGGCCGTGTGGATATGGGATAGACCCGACCAAGCGAGATGCGATACCCTTCGTTGCATCCCCGGCGAGCGAGAGCGGCCGATCGATCGCGTTGTACACTCCAAGCTCATTCCGCGGCGTGTACCAGAAGTTCGCCCCGGACCCTATGAGCGAATCGGAGCGGATATAATAGCCCTGACTGCTGAGGAATGTCCGGTAGAGCCCGGATGATTGATAGGAGTATCCGTCCCCGTAGGCCAGCACCGTGTAGTTCGATGTCGTCGCGTCTCGATGATAGAAATAGAATGTCCGGTCGTCGGCCACGATCGTCCAGGGCATCGCGATCCCGCCTGCCCCAGCTTGATAGGTCACGCTCGTGTATGCACCGGCTGCCGGATAGGGATTCGTTCCCGTGTCAATGGCGCTCATCGTCTCATACCCGATGAACCGAGGAGACGGCGTGACCGAGGTGTCGTCAAGCATGTGGAGATACTCGCCGCTCCCACCTCCCTGCTGGAAGACCGCTGTCGTCGCATTCTTGTACGGGCGCGTCCACCCGGCGGCTGGGAATGCGCCGTAGCCGGTCACGAGACACGCATGCAACAGGGCCATCAGCGAGGTGGCTTCGTCGTCGACATCAAGCCGCTCAAGCACAGGCGCCCCGGCGTCCGTGGACCGATAGACTCGCGTGGTCGGCATCAGGCCCTCGTCTTCTTGACCTTCAGCGCCACCGTGGCGCGGAAGAGTGTGTTCGAGGAATCGACGTTGAACCGCAGCACGTCACCCGCCGCGAGGGCAGTCGTCCATCCTGTCAGGGTTGTGTCCCGGTAGCTATCGGCGTCCGAGAGGGTTGGTTTCGCCGCGGCGCAGATCGTCCCCGTACTGGTTGGCGGGAATGAGGCGTAGGCCGCTTTCCAGATGTCCACCACGACGTCCCCGTCCTGATCCGCGAGGACCACGGCTTCCTGGATCACGGCCGCGAACGGCACGTAGACGTCGCCCTTCGAGTTGACATCAAGCTCTGCCCCGCCCCCATCGAACGTGACCCCGAGCGTCCCCGGGAGCGTCGTCGGCGAGGCCGTCGTCCCCGTCCCATCATCGGGGTCCGGTGTCGCCGGGTCGGTCGGGAGGATCGTCGCCGCCGTGTAGGTGTAGGTCGAGGCCGACCACTGCCCGAGCGTGAGCACGATCCGGTCCAGCCCCTTGCGGACGCGCACTACTTCCATCGCTTGCGCGGAGAAGCCCAGCGGGGCATAGGTCAACGTCACGCGCTCACCGGGGATGATCTGCCGCGCCTCTTGGGTGACTTCCACATCCACCGTTTCCGTCCGGTAGATTTCCCGCTGTGAGAGGTAGGCGATCACCGTGTCCGCCGTCGTCGTATTACGGATGTAGGGATGCTCCACCACCACGTCATGCCCGAGCCCGGCATTGACCGGACGGGTCACTTCCAGCCTGGATTCGTCGCCGAGCCCCTCGGACTGCCGATAACGGAGCCGATAGGTCCGCACGCTGTCCTGCACAGAGGGGCGACGTCGAGGGGAGATCCCGAGGATGTTCCGCTCCCCATCCGCCGTCCCGTCACTGAGCACCATGCGGATATCGGTCTGTTCCGTGTCCACCGTCAGGGTCCATTCGCCGCTGGCGTTCATACCCATCCGCATGCCACGAACCAGGAGAAGATCGCGGAGGACATCGGATGCGGCCCGCGCCGTGGCGAACGCACCATCGCAGTACAGGCCGGTGATGGCCGTTCCCGTGACGGGATCAATCAGGGCCTCGGCGGCGTCGAAGGACGCGGCGTTGACCGATTGTGAGAGGCCGTAGGTCGTGTCGGAGAGAATCGTCCGGATCGCCCGCGCGAAGTTCCGCTCCGCACTGAGCCCCGTCACATCGGCGAAGATGGCATGGAAGGCATTCGAGAAGTTCACCTGTCGCACGGGGAATCGGATCGTCGTCATCCCGCTGTAGCGCGTGGTTTCCACCGTGTATTCGCTGGCGTTGACGGTATAGAGCGTGTTGTTCGGGCCGTCTCGGTAGAGGGCCGACACCGTGAGCGAGCCGCGCCCCACCAGGTAGTCGTACTGATCCAGCGTTGTGTCGTCGTTGATGTAGGGGCACCGGTGGGCGACGACGTTGCCATAGATGACGGGGATCGTCGCGCCCATATCCACGGCCGTATCCGTGAAGAGTTCCGCCGTCACTGTTCCGAGCGGGAAGGGTTGCTCGAACACGGACAGATCCGGGGCGACGGCCTCGATTTCGAGATAGCCCTCGCCCAGTGCCGTCGTGGCGATCTTCCCCGTAAACTCGGTGACGGATGTCGCGGTCGCGGCGTCGTAGCGCGTGATCGTCAGCGTGGTGCCCCGGATGTCGAGCGTGTGGTAGTCGTCAAGCAGGGCGTCAGAGTTGGCGAGACGGAAACTGACCGTCGTGACGCGGCTCACGCCGAAGTAGGAGTCGAAGAACCCCTGCTCGACCACCGGCTCGTCGATGATGCGGCCGTGATAGAAACTGCCCGCGACGTCGAGATCCTCCGTGGCGAATCGACGCGGCACCGTCGTGGGGACCCCGAGTTGGAGCATGTTGTTCTGAATCCAGTCGAGCTGAATCCAGGACTTCGAGGCGGCGCCCGTCAGGTCGACCAACCAGACAGGGTGCCACACGCGCTGGCGATCCGCGCTCAACAGAGCCATTTATTTGTTGACCGTCTTTAACGCGCGCATCACGCGACGCTTCAGCAACGTCGGTCTCTCATTGAATTCGTGTTCCCAGATGATAACGAGATCCCAGCCAGCCGAGCGAAACAATTCCTGACGCGCCTGACACATCTCTGGGGTGTCGTGGCGATGCCAGTAATCTCCATGGACATCCACGGCGAGCTTGACGCCGTCGGAGCGGATGAAGTCAGGGATCTTGCCGTGGACGGTTACTCCTGGATTAAACTGCCAACCGTCATCCGGGAAAGCATCGATCATGGCGGCCAGAACTCGGCGCTCTAGGCGGTTGGGGTGTAGCGATAGTGCCAGCGCCGTCGCCCTTGCAGCCGCTGGATTATTCTTGTGCGAAGCTGATAACTTCGCCCGCGTCTCCAGAGAGGCACGCTTACCTGGTTTCCCCTTCCGTCGTCTATTTGACTCCGCTACCCACGGCCGCGGCTTACCTTTTGTCGCGGCACTGACCTTGGGGTTTGGCCTTCCTTTCTTGGATGCCGACATCTTGGCCCGCGTCTCCTCGGAGACTTGGTGCCCCATGAGAGCGGCACTGACCGATGCGGATCTCCTAGCGAGAGCTTCGGGCGATAGCACGCGGCTCTGGGACTTCGATAGGCGCTCCCGATCCTTCTGCCAACGTTCTTTCAGTGATGCCGAGAGCTTTGCTCGCGATTCCGGCGCGAGACCATGGCATTGAAGGGCGCGGGAAATCTTAGCTCGCGTACTCGCGCTTACCGGGTGACCGATCAGAGATATCCTGAGATGATCTCGATGTTCTGGTGATAATCGGCGTCCTTTACGGGCGATCGCCATTTTCATGCGCGCCTCTGGAGTATGACGGAAGCCGACTAGAGGTGACATCTTAGCTGGCTGACTCAGCATCGCGCTCGGCATCGGCGACGAGGGTCTCAAGATATTCGGCTACCACTTCCCGCCACTGTGCCATCCCGGGCGCCACCTTGAGATCATCGCGGGCGATCAGACGCGAGAGCCAGCGGACTTGCTCAAGCGGGAGACTGAACTGTGTGATGGCATCGTCGATCTCATCAAGTATTTCGAGCCAGGCCGCGTAGACTTTTCCGTCGTGTCGCCCCATCTGGCCGCTGAATGCCACTCGGACAATCTCGCCGATCAGCGCCCGGACACAACGCGCCTGGGCGAGCGCGGGATCATAGTGCGCGGCACAGATCCCGCGGCGCCCAGCGGTCAAGTCGCATGTCATACAGGCGGTGGCGCTGGGATGTACCGCGAACGTATGCTGATCTGACCGCGCGATCGTGAGATGCGGAGCCGCCAGATCACACGTGACCGGGTTGCCAGCAGTTTTCAGTTTCCGGATCGCCTCTCCCATGCTGGAGCCTCCCTAGACGTTGTAGTACGGAATGATGTACTTCGTGGTCCCGCCGAGGTAGATCTGGACGTATCCGACCGGGAGCGCGGTCAGGGCGCTGGCGCCTCCGTTCGCCCCGATCGTCGACTGGAGCGTCCCGTCGTGACGCGGGACGCCGCCTGTGATCCACAGCGGGTAGTTGCGCGTCCCGCCAGTTGGGACGGCGAGATGGAGGCCGGCGGCGTCGTCTGTCCCCGTCTGGGCCGCGAACGCCGCGACGCTGATGCCCGCCACGACCGTCGCCGTCCCGACTCCAGCCGTGATCGTCGGAGCTACGCGGATGCCCGCTAACAGAGCGTGGATGCCACTTGAAAATTCAGTAAACGTAGGTGCCACCAGCACCCCGTAGGCGTCCTCCCCAGAGGCCAGCGTCAGCGTCGAGCCGACTGCGAGGGCGGCCCCCGCCGTCGCCGAGGGGTCATGCGTCCCGCGCAGGTAGAGCTCGTAGAGGGTATCGACGGCCCCGCCGATGGCGTGCGGTCCCACGGCCGAGACGGTCAGGGCACCCGCGGAAACGGTCAGGGCGGTTCCAGCCGTCAGGAGCCCGGTCGTCGTCAGCGTCGTCACGGTCGGCGTGACGCTGAACGCTGGGACCGTCCCGTTGTGCGTGAGGACGCTATTCGCTGCGCCGATCGCCGTGACCAGGACGACGCCGGCACCATTCCCGTAGAGGACACCCCCAGTCGCCAGCGTTGCAACGCCAGTCCCACCGTTCGGGACAGTGTGGACAGTGCCGACCGTGAGGCCGCCGGTCAGCGTCAGGCTAGTCAGCGTCGGCGTCGCGCTGAAGACAGGCGCCCCGGCGTTCGCGGTCAGGACGGTGTTCGCCGCCCCCTGCGCAGTCACCTGGAGTACGCCGGCCGCGTTCCCGTAGACGACGCCATTGGACGTGAACGTCGCAACGCCCGTGCCGCCGCTCGCCACGCCGAGCGCCGTGGATAGCGTCAGAGAAGTCAGACTGGGCGACGCGGAGTAGGCCGGTGCGGTCGCCACGCCGGTAGAGACGACGACCTGCCCGACAGCGACGTTCGCGAGCCAATTGGCGCCGTCGGATTGTCCCGTGTCGCGGTAGAGGAGAGAACCTAAAGCGCCTTGCCCAAAGCTATGTTCCTGTCCCCACTCCCCAGGCCCGATTTCTCCTGCGACACCGAGATCAGCGATTGCTGAGAGAGTCTTGTGTAGGACGATATTGCTCATCCTGCGCCCTCATGTCTAATGAAGCTGCCGGTCTTGGGATCTCGCTGCGCTGGCCGCCAGTTTTCGCTCTGCAAGTTCTTGATGGACTGCTCTCACGCCTCCGGATGTTCAGCCCACCATTTCCGCTTCATCACAGATCGCCGTTCTGCTCGTGTTGGATCTTCATGCCAATGACGTTGGTAAGTAGCGGATGCCTTGCGACGTGAAGCGGGTGACAGTGACTTAAGATGTGCGCGCTTCCCTCTTTCTATGGCAGCACGCTCAGGCCCATAAATCTCCTCGTATGTCTTGCCTCTGCGCTGTTCTCCTATCGCCTTCCCGCCAGCCTCAACGAATGCACGAAAGGCTTTCGGATTGACCGACATGCGACGCCGATTCGCATCGCTCAGTTTTTCTCGTGTCTCAGTGGATCGCTTACGCCCGCGATGGAATTCAGCAAGACGTTCGAGATGTCCACTCGTCTTTGTCCAGTCGCCGATCTTGAAGGCCCTAGCCTTATTGTTCTTGACGCTATTAGCCGACCACATCTCGGGCGTGAGAGCCGCACGCATCCGAGCGTAAGACTCTGGGGTCCACTGGGCCTTTGCCGATACGGATAGTTTCTGACGAGTCTCTAGGGAGGGTGGCGGGCGTCGTAGCCCAGCCTCTGACATCTTCGCCCGTGAGTCCGGCCGATGATGCCCACCCCGGAACCCATAGCTGAACGGTCCCGACAGCGTGTTATAGCCATCCTCGACGGCATTGAACTCGGCGATGAATTCTTCCTCAAGATGAGGAAGCTCCTCCGGTGCACAGCGATCCAGAACGACGAAGCGGAACGCCTGAACACCATACGTGGCGCAATCGGCGAGAAGCTTCGGCGACTCATGCGTCCCAGCCGACATCTTCCGGTGATGCTCTCGACAGCGCCGTGCCATGTTGATAGACGATCCGATATAGCCCTTGCCAGTGGCCTGATTGAGAATCGCGTAAATGCCGCAACCTGTGATGGTTGTCAAGGTCCCACCACTTCGTCCAGTACGACCTGCGTCTCCGCCGTCCGTCCCGTGAACACCCACTCTGGATCGTCGAGCCATCGCACCACATACCCCTGGGACGGGTCGCCGAGAGCCATGAACGCGAAGAAGTAGTCTCCGGACCATGCCTGCCCGAGGAGTCCCTGCCACGTGCGCAGCTCGTCGCTGAGTCCCGGCGTCGCGGCATCCGCGCTTGCGGAGATGATACCTTCAAGCCGCGCCCGCGGGTTGCCCTGCTTGAGCCGTTGCATCCACGCGCCGTGTGACGGCCCGACATCTCGTTTCGGGAGGACGGTGCGCGCACGAAGACCGATGCGGAGATGGTTCGGCGCCGAGGTCAACGTGCCGACCCACACGCCCCCAAGGGAGAAGTACGTTGAGCCTGCGGCCGGGCCGGTCAGGGCCGTGCTGACCGTGGCATCGAGTTTCACGCGGAGCCAGCGGTAGCCGAATCCTGTCGTCAGGTGCGCGTGCTGATAACGCCAGTTGAAGGGGCAGCACGTCAGCACGACCGCTTCGCTGTACGGCGCCGCGGCGAAAAGGCCCGAGGAGGAAGCTCCCTGGATCGTCGCCGATGTGAACCCGGCATTGACGAGGGCAATCACATCGACTGTCTGCGAGCTGCCAAGGTCGAGAATCCACTCCTGCGTCGTCGTCGTCGTCAGCGTGCGCCAGGGGTGGAACGGGCGCTGGGGTTGCTGGGCCTCGGTCGAGCAGTAGTCGCACGCCTGGCCGGTGCCGGAGGCCAGGGCGCTGGTCGCCTCGGCGAGATTCGTGAAGGAGAGCCGGAGGACGGCCACGGTTAGACGCTCCGCGCCACGGTCCGCACCGCCGTGCGGAGCCGGCCGGGCTCGCGCAGTCGCCGCTCGAGGATCTCGATGATCTCATCGGCAGTCTCACGAGGATTCATTGCGCCCGAGACATTGATCGCGCCGATGCTGAGCGTGATCTCACCCGACCCGGCGCGGACGGCGGCGGCTTCGTCCGCCGGGATCACCATCTCACCGCGGTGGAGCAGGGCCGGGCCCGTGCGTGGCACGTAGTCGGTCCCGAACTGGAAGGCAGTCCCGACGCCCGCATCCGGTCCGGTATCCGGTCCGGACACGTTCCCCGAGCCAGCCCCCGGCCCGGTCTCAGCAAAACTCATACTGCCGCCGTAAGAACCATAGAGCGCCCGCGCCTGCTCGACACTGACGCGCCCCCATGGCGTGTCGACCATGCTAGCGCCGGCCACTGGCCCGCCCACGGACATCCCTGACGTATTGCCGGCGATGATCGCCAACAGCACAGTCTGGCGCTGCGCTTCTGTCAACTGCTGCGCGACCGCGACAGCGGCCGGCGTGTTGGCGTCAATCAGCGACTGCGTCAACGAGGAGACGGCCGCCTCGTCGCCATACCCGATCTCCCCGAGCATGTGGAGGACGTCTTCCCGCAGGGCGACCAATTCCACGCGCATCGCGGCCGTGTTGTCCGCCGTCAGTTGCTCGATCGTGTTGCCTTCGCCGAGCACCTCGGCGATGAGTCCCTCCAGCGTTGTCGCCTGTTCATCCGCGTAGCCCGCGACTTCCTCCAGCGCCGATGCCGTCGCGTCGAAGATGCTGCGGAACTCCGTCGAGGGGCGGGCGTACATCGCCGAGGCGGCCGTCAGGAGCGGATCAATGGCACGGGCCACGGCGTCCGCTGTCTCAAGCGACTGGTCCTCGCGGAAGGCCGCCAGCGCGTCGTCAAAGGCTGTCGTCGTCTGCGTGAGCGCGAGTGACGGATTCGTGGGGCCGAACGGTCCGAGGCGCATCTCATCGACTTGCGCGCGGAGGGCGTCACCGATCGTCCGCCACCCCTCAGCCGCCTGTTGGATATTGGCGGTGAAATTACGGATCAGGTCGATCTCGCCCTCGTACCGCTGATGAATGAGGTCGCGGATCTTCGCTGTCTGTTCTAGGATCGCCTTCGGGTCCGTCAGGTCAAGCATCGCGATCCGTTGCCGGTCGATGTTCTCCTGTGCCGCCGTGGTGATCTTCTCCAGACCCTCGCGGAACGCCGCAATGGCGTCCTCGGCCGGGTCCGTCGCATCGGTCAGTTCGATGATCTCTCGGAACAGATCCGCGACAATCTCATCGATCTTGTCCTGTACTTCGTTGAGTTGCTCCATGAGCGCCCGCGTTGATTCCGCCATCGCCGCGTTCGCGCCCGCCAGATTCCCCGGGGCGACCCCACCCTGCACGTTGAACTGGAGCCAGTCCGGGTGCTGCCGCGCGATCTCTCGGAACCCCTCATAGGTGATCGTCGGGTAGGTTGCGTTTTGAGCGCCTGTGAAGACGGGCAGCGCGGCATTCGGTCCCCACCCTCCGCCGGCCCCGGTCCACATATTCCCGGCCATGAACTCCTCAAGCCCAGCGAAGCCGGTCGGAATGCGGATCTGCCCCTGCCCAACCATCTGCCGGAATACGTCCTGCGAGAGCCCGCCCGGGACATCCGTGATGAACGGCGACATGGCGACGCCGCTGGTTCCGCCGACGTACCCGCTGCTGTAGGTGCCGAGGCGCTCATAGAGCTGTCGGTAGGTCCGCGCCCCCATGATGTCCTGCTGGGCGGAGCCGGCCGCGCCGAGGAGCCGGTTCGTCTCCAACGCCTCGCGCTGCGCGTGCGTCAGCTCCGGCTCGCCGCCGAAGAGACCGCCGAGGAATCCGCCAGCAGAACCCCCGAGCGCGCCGCCCAGGAGCGCGCCGATAACGGTGCCGATGACGGGGACGACGCTCCCGATGATGCCACCTATCACCGCGCCTACAGCCGTCCCAGCATACGTTCCGATGGCAGCCGGCCCGCCTGGGTCAGGGCCAAACGCCGCCATGCCGACATTGAGCGCGATTCCGAGTGCGGCGAGCGGCCCGGCCAGCGAGCTGATCGCTCCGCCAAACCCGGCGACCCCTGCGGTCGCATTCGTCACGGTTCCGCCGAACGCGCCGATACCGGCTCCAAGTTCGAGCACCCCCTCGCCGAACGAGACGCCAGCCGGCAATCCGAACAACGCCCCGCTCAGGCCGCCGGCCGCCCAGTTCCCGGCGATGTTCGCCAGACCCGGGAACGATCCGGCGAGGCTGGCTCCCATGCTGCCCGCCTGGAGCATGCCGCCGGCCCCAAACCCGCCCCCGCCGCTTCCCGCCGCGACGAGGTTCCCGGTTGACGGGTCCACGGAAAGCTGGACCGCGCCGGACGTGACCGCCGTTCCCAACCCACCGCCTCCGCCACCGCCGAAGGACTGTATCGTGAGCCCGGTCGCCAGCGTGGCCAGCGCGTTGATGAGCGGCGAGAGGGCTTGCCGGATCACCCGCTGGGCGAACTCCACGATGATGTACTGCCCGAGATTGGCGAAGGCTTGCTTGACCGTCTGCGTCCCCTGGATGATGCCCGTCGCCAACTTCTCGAAGGCCCCGCCGACCGCGTTGAAAATGTCTAGGTACATCGTGCGGACTTCGGTGAACCGCCGGCTTTCCTCCCGGATTGCCATCAGTTGAGCAACCTGCGCACGCTCCTTCGGCGTCAACTCGTCCAGTGTTTGCCCGAACAGTTCCCAGGCGACACGCAACTGTGCGGCCGCCTCGGTGGCTCCGCGCCCTTCCAGCGTGAGCGCTTGCAATTCGATGGCCGCGTCACGGATCTTCTGCACGACGGCCGGATCAAGCGGCTCGTCGACCTGTTCCATGGCCGTCTCAAGCAATCCCGTCGTGATGGTGAGCTTGCTCAGTACATCGCCGGCCTCAGCCGCTCGGATGCCCCACGTATTGAAGAGGTCCGCATTCTCATTGAGCGAGGAGCCGAGTTCTTCGACCTCAGTCCCGAACCCGCGGAGCGTCAGATCGAGCGGATCGAGTGCCTCAGAGGCGAGGCCAAGGCTCTGCTCAAGCCGCTTCACGTCCTCGACAAGGACACTGAGTTCCGCGTCGAGCGGCTCGGCCTCGCGCGCGAGTCGGAGGATCGTCTCCGCGACGGCTTCGCCGGCCTCACGGAATGGGCCGAGTTCTTTTGTCGTCGCGGCCAGTCTGGCGCGCAGCTCCTCAAACTTCTGATCCACGGGAGAGAGCGCCATCGCCGCGAGTTGCTCTTGCAGTTGCCTGAATGCCTCGATCTGCTTCGGAGAGATCCCCGGTGTCCGGAACAGATCCGCCGCGAAAGCATTCGGCCCGCCAGTGGTCGGCGTCGTGCCCTGGCCCCGCATGCTCGCAGCGCGAGTCGCTTCCCGTGCGGCGTCACTCTCTCGTCCCGTCGATCCGCCAGTCTGTCCGAGCGCGAGATCACGGAGCGCCTGTGACCCTGCGGCGACCTTCTCCAACTGATCGTTAAATGCCGTCTGCATGCGCCCCATGGCGCCCGAATAATCGCCTTCGAGAATGGCCTTGAGTCCGGCGGCCAGAGACCGAAGCGGGATGAGTACCACGTTGATCCCGTTTGAGAGTGCCGCGAAGAAGACGGCAATCCCAGATCCCGCCGCCGCGAGCGTGGGCTGGAGATCTACGAAGAGTGAGCGGATGCCCTCGAAGTTCGCCCGCAGAAGTGCTTGGAATGCCGCCAGTCGCTCACCGAGCCTCCGGAGCACCTCCAGGAACGCATCACCCCCACGCGCCAGCTCCCCATACGGGATGAGCTTCCCGAGATCCTCCTTGAGCTGCTTATAGTTCGCGGCCAGGCGCTGGACTTCCTCCGATTCGGTCCGGTGCGCCGTCGCGAGCGTCTTGACCGCTTGCTCACTCTTGACGAGGAACGCCGCAAGGATAGCCTGTGCCCGCCCGACCTCCGTGATGTCCTCGGCCGCGCGGCCGTTGGTTGCGGCAAAATCCTTGACCGCTTGGTCCAGATCAATCACGACGCCATAGGTGGACTTCAGTTGCCGCGTCATGCCGGTGGTGATGGCCTGCGTGATGTCGTTGAAGGCTTGCACGACATCGGTGCCGCCGATCTTCGCGAGCTGCCGCGCCGCCTCCATCACTTTGACGATCTGTGTCTCGTCGAAGCCTTGGACGATCGCGCGCGACGCCGCCGTCATGGCATCCGAGACATTCAGGATTTCGCCTGACGCGGCTTGCAAGCTCGCCACGAGCCGCTCGGACGACATGCCGGCCGCACGGGATAGGCTCTCGAAGGCCGATTCCTGAACTTTAGCTTCAAGCCCAAGCTTGCCGATCTCGCGCACCCACTGCGCGGAGGCTTGGGCGAGGCGAGCCGTGATGAAGCCGATGGCCGTCCCGATGCCCGTGCGGAGTGTGCTGGCGACGTTCGCGCTGAACTGCTGCGCGCTACGCTCGCCCTGCTTGAGGCTGCTCTCCCACGTCGAGGTATCGGCGCGGAGCTTGGCGACCAGCTCGCCGATGGAGATGCCGCCGGCCACGGGCTACACCTTCCCTCGGTGCGTTAGCCCCTCTGCAATCAACTCTGCCATGCGCTCCTTACCCACGAGCTGCACCATGAGTTCCACGACCTGCGGGGGGCGCTTGACCATGCCCGTCGCGGCGACCAGGTGCGCCACGGCCCATGCCAGTTCCCATTTCCTCCGCTCGTCGCGACGCTGTTGCCCCGTGGCCAGCGCCACGAGTTCCGCCGGGGTGAGTCGCGCCAGCTCCCACGGGCGAAGGCCCAGCACCTCGTAGGCGAGATGCTCAGCCTCGGCATGACCGACGGCGAGGGCTAGTCGTGCGCCTCCTTGTCCCCCGCTGCCCGCCCGAAGTACCCC
>Ga0209518_1000560_pt1 | contig 47454 bp, 36 predicted proteins | sample RifGroB1_FD_183993 | JGI IMG/M metagenome (GOLD analysis project Ga0209518, IMG submission 183993) | Groundwater microbial communities from Rifle, Colorado, USA - Groundwater B1 (SPAdes) (version 2) | ecosystem: Environmental > Aquatic > Deep subsurface > Groundwater | place: Rifle, Colorado...
AAACTATCAGGACTCTCTCTATCACATTCAAGACTTAATCCCAATGGATCAATCATATTAACAGGATTACCCCCACAATAGCTATACCAATTTAGGCCAACAGATGAATTTAGTCTTGGCTCAATCGAAACGGCAAAAAATATTCCACTTGATGACCTGAGAAATAGACTTGGCGAGTTACCAAAAGATAAAAAAATAATCGTTTTTTGTGGTGTGGGACTAAGAGCGTATGTTGCTTGTAGAATCTTATACCAAAATAATTTTACAGAAGTTTATAATTTATCTGGCGGTTACAAAACTTATGAACATATAACACAAAAACAAAGTAATGAAGATATATTTGAAAAAGATTTTATTGGTAATGATGACCATATTTATCAAACAAATCCAAATCAACAAGAAAATGTTACAAAAAAAATCATTGAAGCTAATGCTTGTGGTTTACAATGTCCAGGTCCTATCCAAAGACTCAAATTAGAGATGGAAAAATTAAACCCAGGCGAAAGGTTAAAAATTACTGCATCTGATCAAGGTTTTTATCCAGATGTTAAGGCTTGGTGTAATGTAACTGGGAATATTTTGATTTCTTTAGATGAGTCAAAAGGAATAATTACTGCTTTAATAGAAAAATCTGCTAAGTTACAATATTCTCAAACTGTATGTGCTGGTAACAACAAAACGTTAATTGTTTTTAGTGATGACTTTGATAAGGCTTTGGCTTCTTTTGTTATTGCAAATGGTGCAGCTTCTATGAATAAAAAAGTTACTATGTTTTTTACTTTTTGGGGCTTGGATGTGATAAAAAAAGCAAAAAAACCAAAGGTTAAAAAAGATTTCTTAGGCTCTATGTTTAGTGGAATGCTTCCAAATAATAGCAAAAAACTTAAAATGTCAAAACTAAATATGGCTGGACTTGGGACTGCTATGATGAGAATGAGGATGAAGGATAAAAATGTTGATTCTTTAGAAATTATGATACAAACTGCTATATCTAACGGAGTGGAACTTATCGCTTGTCAAATGTCAATGGATATGATGGGTGTTAAAAAAGAAGAACTCATCGATGGAGTTAGAATTGGTGGAGTTGCAACTTACCTCGAAGAAGCAGAAAAATCAAACCTTAATTTATTTGTATAGAGTTTTTTTAGAAAAGACTACTTTTTTAGGTAGTCTTTTTTTTTATTAAAAAATGGCAATCTAAAAGTCAAAATTTATAACGAAAATACAACATTCTAATTTGTTTTTTTAAAACCATTATATCGTTATTTCTTAATTTTTTAGGATGAAAGTTGCGTTGCATATAAAAAATATAACTAAAATTTAAAGATTTTGAGGTGAGTTTAATTTCACCCTACCTAATCTGTGCTACTGTAATCCCAAAATTTTTCTTCCCTTCCATGTCTGTTTCGTAGTCGTAAGAGGCGATAAAAGGTGAATGGTCAAAATAGTTTTGGATACATTGTCTTATTGCACCTGTTCCTTTGCCGTGTATTATTTTAATAGTTTTTAGATGTCCTGCCAACGCTTGTTCTACGAATTTATCGAGTTTTTTTTCTGCTTCTTCATACCTAAAACCACGCAAATCAAGGCTCAAGTTTTTTGAATCTGGCACATAAGTTACAACTTGTGCGTAATTTGAAAAATCTTCTTTTTCTTCTATATAATGTAGGTCATTTGTTTTTATGTTTAGTTTAATTATCCCAACTTGTACAAAATATTCGTTTGGATTGTTGGTTTTACCTGCAATAAAACCTTCAACACCCTTTGATTTTATAAAAACTTTATCACCGTTGTTAAAATTAACATCATAAGTAATCGGTTCTTCTTTTATTTGCTCTAAGTTTTCTTCAATTTTTTTGAAAAAAGATTTGCCTTCAAGTATTTTTTCTTTTGAGGCATTAGAAGTTTTTATTTCTTTTACGAGTTGTTCAAATTCTTTTCGTGACTCAGATAGAAATTCATGTTCTTTCATTTTTAGTAATTTATTTAATTCTTTTTCTTTTTCTTCGATTTCAAGCCGTTTTTTATAAATTCTATCGTCTTTTTCTAATAAAAGCCTTTCTTTTTTAATAATATCTTCATTATACTCATCTAATCTTTTTCTTTCTTGTTCAAGTTTCTCAATTAGTTTTTCTGTATTAAAATACTCTTCGTTGATATTTCTACGTGCCTCATCAAGTATTTCTTTTAAAAGTCCAAGTTTTTCTGAGATTTCCAAAGCCCTACTGCTACCTGGTATTCCTACTAAAAGTTTGTAAGTAGGTTTAAAATTAACATTATCAAACTCCATTGACCCATTTTGGATACTACTTTCGCCACTTGCAAAGTGTTTCAATGCAGAATAATGAGTAGTAATGATACAAATCGAAGTTAATTTCTTTATATACCGTAAAATACCAATAGCCAAAGCCGAACCTTCCACAGGGTCTGTCCCAGCTCCTAATTCATCGAGTAAAATTAACGAATTTTTGGTAGAATAATTTAAAATATAGATTATTTTTTTAATATGTGACGAAAAAGTTGATAAAGATTGCTCAATTGACTGTTCATCGCCCATATCAACAAAAATTCTATCAAAAACACAAATTTCTGAGTCAATATCAGTTGGTATCCCAATACCAGTCTGTACCATTAAAGCAAAAAGCCCTAACGTCTTTAACACAACTGTTTTACCACCTGTATTAGGACCTGTTATAACCAATATTTTATAGTCACTCCCCATCTCAAGATTGAGAGGAATCGCAGTTTCACCCAAAAATGGATGTCTACCATTTATGATTTTGACCCTTTTTTCTGGAATAATTTTTGGTGTAATATAACTATTATCAATCCCATATTTAGTTTTTGCATAAAGTATTTCAAAATCAACTAATTCTTTATCTATTGTAATTAATTCTGGAGCATTTAAAGCTACTTTTTCAGAATATTCTTTTAAAATACGTCTAATTTCTTCATTTTCTTCCTGTTTTGCGATTACAAGTTCATTATGTAGCTCCAAAGCCTTTTTTGGCACAACAAAAACTGTTTGCCCTGTACCAGACGAATCAAGAACAATTCCATCAACTCTATTCTTATAATTTGACTTAATCGCAACACAATTAAATCCCTCTCTGACACTAATTATATCATTTTCAGTGTAATTTAAGCTTTTTACCTCTCTATAAAACTCATTTGTTGCTTTTTTAATACGAGATTCAATTGATCCTATTTTATCTCTAATTTCTTCGAGAGTTCTTGAGATTTTACTTTCGATATAACCATCTTCATTTATGTATTTTAATATTTCTTGATAAAAATTATCAACAAGTTTTTCTATAATAAAACATTTTGATAAGTAAGGATATTTTTCTTTGTCAAATTTTTTCTTTAAATTAAAATAAATATTTATAGAATAAGACAATTCATACAAAGCCACAGCAGGAAGAATAGATTTTTTTTCAACTTTCTTTATAGACTCATAAAAATTAAAAATTCTATTTATCGAAAGCCTTTCAACATAAGTAATATAATCTCTTAATTCACCAAAGAGTTTATGCATTAACCTTATCTCTTCGATATCCGTCTGTGGCAAAAGATTTAAAATTTTATCTTTACCTTTATCGCTTAATGAGTAGACATTTATTTTTTGTAGAATCTTATTAAATTCTAATTTTTCTAATTCCCAATTAGTAAATATATTTTCCATTTTCTTTCTTTACAATCAAATTTATTATCCGACCACTTGTTAATTTATAGCTTTTTGTATCACCATTTTTTAGTATTTTTATATTATAACTGCCAGGAGGTATCTCCAAAGTTCCATAAAAATTTTTATCCTTTTTTATATAGTGAATATCTTTATACTTTTTGTAATTATAATTTCCACTATCATAAATTAAACCAGAGTCATTTTCATTTATAATTACAGGCAAATTTTTTGTATTTGACTCAAAATTAATCGTTGCTGGCACTGGATTTAGTGGAATATGAACAACAACAGTTCTATCGTCAAGTTCAAAATTAACCTCAAAGTCTTTTGTATCATATAAAATACCATTATTTTTGAAATTTTCTACCTTAAAAAAATATTTTTTACTCGAATAAAAAGGAACTCCTTTTTTATCAAAATTTTTTACATTTTGAAAATAATCTTTTATAGTTATATATTTTTTGTTTGATAAAATCTTTAAATAATCAAATTGAGACTCTTCTATTTTTTCGTAAGGATAACTATCAAATTGAAACAAAAGTTCATTCATATTTAGAGCATTCCAAAACCTAAAATAAACAATAACTTCTTTTGGAGTGAGCTTAAATACTGGAATATTAATATACTGAAAGTTAATTTTGTATTTCTTTTGATCTGTTATTGAATAAATATAATATCTTTTTGTGTTTTTGTAAGAACCAGACACAACAGTAAAACTATGCTCTCCTTCGGGAAGATAAAATTCTTTTCTAAAAAGACTCTTATTTTTTGGATTATCAAAAATAGCCTTTTGATATTTATTATCTATTCCCAAAAAAATATTGTCTTCATTAAGATTTGCCTTGTTAAACTCTATACTAACCTTACCATATTTATAAGGAAAAACAAGTTCATAATAACTATTTGTATAAAAAAACAAAGTTCCCAGAACACTGCCAATAAAAAAAACAGACAAAGCGATTATTTTATAAATATTGCTTGCCTTTTTCTTATTATAATGAACAAAAAACTGAGCATTCAGCAAGTTTTTATCTAAAACAACAATTCTTTTAATAGCATCTTTCATTTCGAGAATATTATACGGCTTAAAATATTGCTTTAATATTTTTATAAGAGGAAATAACGACTTAAATCTATCCTTTGGATTTGGTCTTAGTGTTTTTGATAGAATTTTTTGTGCAATAGCAGGCAAGTCCTTAACATATTTTTGAGGAGAAACAAATTTTCCATTTACAATCGCATCCAAAACCTCTGTTGAATACTCGTTCTTAAAAGGTCTTTGTCCTGTAAGCATCTCATAAAAAACAACACCCAAAGAGTAAATATCTGATTGATAAGTAATTTCTTTTTTTGAACTAAATTGCTCTGGTGACATATATGCTGGAGTCCCCACGACAACGCCAGTTTTTGTTATGTCTTTTAGGTCTGTTGTTTTCATTGCAATACCAAAATCTGTTAATTTAACATCACCATCTTTTGATATTAAAATATTATGTGGCTTTATATCTCTATGGATTACTTTTTTGGAATGAGCATGATAAAGTCCCAAAGCTATTTGATAAAGTATAAAAAGAGCCAAAGGAACTGGAATACTTTCATTTTCTTCTATTATTTTATTTAATGCCTTGCCTTTGACATATTCCATTGCAATATAAGTCGAAGTAGCTTCTTTAAAATGATCGTAAAATTGGACAATGTTTTCATTTCTGAAGTCAAGCATTACTTTAGCTTCTTGTAAAAATCGTTCTTGAGCTTCTTTTTCCCTTATCTTTAGCCTTTTTAGAATAATTTCTCTTTTTAGAGTAGGATGTTTTGCTAAAAAAACCTCTCCCATTCCACCTTTACCGATTATTCCAAGAATCTCATAATTTTTTATAAATTTTTTCTCTTGAGTTGTATTTTTCTTATCGTCCATAATTCCAACCTAATAACACTGATTTACAGTAATTTTCGTGGATTAACACAAATTATACTGGTTTTTAACAATTTAATGCCAACCAGTGTAATCCGCGACCATTTGGTTTAATCCGTGATAATCTGTGTTATGTTATACTCCAAAAAAAAGATTTTGTCAAAATTTAAAAAAGATTTGTATTTCAAAGATTTTTTTTTATCAACTATAAAAATTCAAGATAAGGTTGACAAAAATAACTCTACAATATATAATCTATATAAGATTATATATTCTAAAAATACAGGATAAAAACTATGAAAGCAAGTTCTGATTTTCCTAATATGAATGCTAAAGAGCCAGAAGGTATAAAGCCAGATGGGACTCATTATAAAGTATTAATTGTGGATGATTCTATATTTGTTAGAAAACAATTAAATCAAATTTTAACTTCAGAAGAATTTGACATTATTGACAATGCGGGTAATGGAGAAGAAGCAATTGAAAAATATAAAGAACATTATCCAAAAGTTGACTTAGTGACTATGGATATTACTATGCCTGGAATGGATGGGATTTCTGCTTTAGAAAAAATTATGGAATTTGATAAAAGTGCTAAAGTCGTAATGATAAGTGCTTTGGGTAAGCAGGAATTAGTAAAAAAAGCATTGCTTCTCGGTGCAAAAAACTACATTGTAAAACCACTTGATCGTAAGAAGGTGCTAGAACGAATTACTACGGTAATAAAAAAATAATAGAAAAAAACTTAGGAGGAGTTTATGGCTAAGCCAGTGATAAAAATCGGACATTTGAAGATCACAGACCATCTTGTACTTGGGATGACAAAGTATAAATTAGAGAGTGGTGAAGAAAATTTTCAAAATTGTTCTCTTGAAGCTGTTCCAATGATGGGATGGGATTATGTAGGCGATGCTTTATGTAATGGCGACATTGATGCTGCTTTTATTTTAGCTCCTTACGCTATGGAATTATTTCATTCTGGAGAAAAAATCCAGCTTGTTTTACTTGGGCATAAAACAGGTAGCGTTTTTATTAAAAATAAAAAACTTAATATACAAAAACTTGAAGATTTTAAGGGAAAAACTATTTTAATTCCTTTTCATTTATCTGTTCACATGATGTTAATTCACAAATTATTCTCACAAAAAGGAATGGAAGTAGGTCCTGGAAAAGATGTTGTTTTAGAAGTTATGGCTCCATCTCAAATTCCTCAAGCTATGGAATGGGACGAAAATGGTGAACTTGGCGGTTTTATAGTTGCAGAGCCTTATGGTAGTCAAGTAGTAAAATCTGGACTTGGTGAAGAGCTTGCCTTATCAAAAAATCTTTGGCCTGATCATCCTTGTTGCGTATTTATTGCAAAAGATGAAATTGTAAATAGGTATCCAGAGGCTATACAAGAACTTTGTACAAGTTTTGTTAAATCTGGTCTTTTTATAAAAGAAAATCCTCAAGAAACTTCCTTAAGAATGGTAGATTTTTTAGAACAAGATCAAGAAGTTATAAAAAGAGTTTTAACAGAGCCAGTTGATAGAGTTAAAACAACCGAACTTATGCCACAACTTAGAGACTTAGAAATTATTCAAGAGTACATGACTAAAAAAATAAGTGCTTTATCTGGTAAAATTGATTTAGAAAAATTTGTTAATTTGACTTTTGCAAAAAACGCTGGAGCAAAATAATTTTATGATAAAAAAAACTTTTTTAATTATTGCGATAGTTTTTTCTGTTTTGTTTTCTATAAATGCAAGTAAAAAAAAAGTACTAATTGCTTATATTCCAATAACTCACGCATTACCTCTTTATGTTGAAAAAGATTTGGCAAACGGTAGTTTTGATAAATTTAACTTAGAACTGATAAAATTTGGTTCTTGGCCCGAACTTATGGATGCTCTAAATACAGGTAAAGTTGATGGTGCATCTATTCTTCTTCCGCTTGGTATTAAGGCAAAAGAGCAAGGGATTGATTTAAAAGCTATTGCTTTAGGACATAGAGATGGTAATGTTGCTATTGTTTCAAACGATATAGTTGACCTTTTGGCGTTAAAAGGAAAGACATTTGCTATTCCACATAGATTGTCGGCTCACAATGTACTACTTTTAAAAATGTTAGAAAAAGGTAATATGAAATATACTGATGTCAATATCGTAGAACTTCCACCACCAGAAATGCCAGCCGCCTTAGCAGAAAAAAGAATTTCTGGGTATCTTGTTGCTGAACCATTTGGAGCAAAGGCTGTTGCCCTTGGCATTGGTAAAGTATTGTTTGAATCAAAAGATATATGGCAGGACTCTGTATGTTGCGGTTTAGTATTGAGGAATGACTTTATAAAGAAGAATAAAGAAATTGCAGATGAGTTTATTACAGAATATTTAAACGCTGGTACTTATATTGATAAAAATTTAGAAAAATCAAAAACTATTATCAAAAATTATATAAAAGTTGATGATAAAGTTATTGATCTTTCTTTAAAATGGATTTCTTTTAGAGATTTAAAAATATATCAAAAAGACTACGATGAGCTAGTCAAATATTTGGCTGGATTTGGTTTAATAAAAAATCCACCAAAATACGATGACTTTGTTGATAATTCTTTTGTTGATAAAATAATAAAAAAATAGAATGTCAAAAATGTTAAAAAAGAGTTTAAATATATTAATAGGTTTTTCTATATTACTTATAATTTGGCAAATATTAGTTGTATTTGGCAAATATAATGAATATTTTCTTCCATCTCCTATAAAAGTTTTTTTTGGGATAATAGAATTAATTACCGATGGAAGTTTATTTATACATATAAGAATAAGTCTTTTTCGATTTTTTGTGGGATATATCCTTGCAATTTTTGCAGGTATTACACTTGGCTTATTACTTGGTTGGCTTACTAAACTATGGGGTGTTATTGATCCAATTGTACAGTTTATTAGACCTATTTCACCAATTGCATGGTTTCCTTTTATAGTGTTATGGTTTGGGATAGGAGATTTACCTGCAATAGTAGTAATTTTTATTGCATCTTTTTTTCCAATTTTACTTTCTACTATTTCTGCTGTACAAAAAATAAATCCAATTTATTTGAAAATTGCAAAAAATTTTGGCATAAAACAACCATATGTATTCTCTAAAATAATATTTCCAGCCGCTTTTCCTTATATTATGATAGGGCTTCATTTGGCATTGGGTGCAGCATGGATTTTTTTGGTTGCAGGTGAAATGGTTGGGGCACAGTCTGGGCTTGGTTTTTTGATTATTGATTCGAGGAATAATTTACGAACAGATTTAGTTTTGGCAGGTATTATTTTTATTGGTGTACTTGGTGTAATCCTTGACAAATTGATAAAAATATTAGAAAATTGGATACTAAAAAATTGGGGTATGGAACCTTCTGAAAAGGATGTTTTATAAATTGTACATAAAAATTGATAAAATAAACAAAATATATACAGATAATCACAGTAAAGAAGTAAAAGTAATCGATGACTTTAACCTTGATATAGAGAAAGGTGAGTTTCTTTGCATACTTGGCGTTAGTGGGTGTGGGAAAACTACCTTATTAAATTTATTGGCTGGTTTTGAACAAGCAACTACTGGTAAAATTTATATCGATGGTAAAGAAGTAGATGGTCCTTCTCCAAATTGTATCATGACATTCCAAAATTTTGGTCTACTTCCTTGGCGTACTGTCCAAAAAAATGTTGAACTTGGACTTGAGGCTAAGCGTATTGATAAGAAAAAAATCAAAGAAATTGCAAATCAATATATTGAAATGGTTGGGCTTTCAAAATTCAAAAAATATCATCCTTCTCAATTGTCAAGCGGTATGCAGCAAAGAGTTGCAATTGCGAGGGCTTTATGTGTAGAGCCAGAAGTTATTTTGATGGACGAGCCGCTTGGAGCATTGGATTCTATAACAAGAATGAAGATGCAAGATGAAATTTTAAATATCTGGGAAAAAAAGAAAAACACAATAATTTTTGTAACTCATGACATTGACGAATCCGTTTACCTTGCTGATCGAATTGTAATAATGACACCTCACTTTGGAAAAATAAAAGCAATTATAGATGTCGATTTACCACGTAGAAGAGATAGAACAAGTATAGAGTTCTTAAAATTTATTGATAAGGTTTTTGTTCAATTAGGATTGAATAAGTGATATAAAGTTTCTATAAAAAATCATTTCTTTTTTTTATCAATGATTCTCGTGAAACTCTTTCTTAATTGAAATACTCTCTAATTCTTTGTGTTATTCATCATAAATTTTGACTTCTAAATTACTATTTTTTAATAAAATTTTATTTACAATTTAGAGTTTGTTAGGTATATGATTAAAACTAATATAAAACATCACAAAAGATATAAAGCAAAATTTTTTTTTCTAACTCTATATCTTTTGTGCCGTTGTGATTTTTTTTTTCTTTACATCTGTATAATCGCAGACCCAAAAGTTAAGCCACCGCCAAAAGCAGTCAATCCAATTAAATCGCCTTTTTTTAATTTACCAGTTTTTAGGGCTTCATCTAAAGCAATTGGTATAGTTGATGCTGATGTATTACCAATCTTAGGGAGACAAACATAAACTTGATCGTCTTTAAGTTTAGCATATTCTTTAACCATTTCTATAATTCGCAAATTAGCCTGATGTGGGATAATCATATTTAAATCGCTAAGTTGTTTACCAGCTTTTTCTAAAGCGGCACTTAAAGAACTTGTCATTCTTTGAACTGCATGTTTAAAAATTGCTTTGCCATCCATATAAATATACTGATTACGAAAATCTGTATGCTCCATTTTGTTATAAGGTTGTCTTGTGTTACCACCATGCCTTTTTAATAATTCGGCTTTGGAACCATCCGAACCTATATAAACACTTAATACGCCTTCATTTCCTTCTGCTGGTACTAAAATAGCAGCCCCTGCACCATCTCCAAACAACACACATGTATTTCTATCAGTATAATCAACGATAGAACTAAGTTTATCAGCAGCGATTACTAACACACATTTTGCTTCACCAGTTTTAATAAATGTATTAGCCATCATAAGTCCATAAATAAAACCAGAACAGGTAGCATTAAAATCATAAGCCATACAATTTTGGGTTTGTAACTTATCTTGCAAAATGCACGCGATAGAGGGAAAACTCATATCAGGTGTAATTGTTGCAACAATTATACAATCAATATCAGAAGATGAAATTTTTGCATCTTTAATTGCAGCCTCTGCTGCTCTTAAAGCAAGGTCTGATGTTGGCTGGTTATCTTCTGCAATTCGCCTTTCTTTTATCCCAGTCCTTGTTGTTATCCACTCGTCACTTGTATCTACCATCTTTTCAAAATCTTCATTTGTCAATATTTTTTTTGGCAAATAAGAGCCTGTTCCAATTATTTTTGATTTCAAAACTTTCCTCCAAAATAAAACTTAGGATTAAAAATCAACCCTATAAAAACTAATATTATATATAAATCAACAAAAATATACCTAACAAATTCTAAATGGTAAATAAAATATTTTTCTATTTCTTGATAACAGTGGACTTAAATCCGTTGTTCTAATTAATATATAGCAATTTTAATTAAAATTTATAAAAAAATCAACTTAAATTTTAAAAATCGGATTGAAGAAACACTTTTTTTACAATAATTAACAGATAAAAGAGAATTAAAAATCAATAATTGTTAATATTGTTACTTTTTTCCCATATAGGGAATATCGAGTAGTTCATTTACGAATTTTTGGTCAGAAAGGATTGTTTCTAATATTCTACGTGGAGGAATTCTATTTTTTGCCTTTTTTATTTCAAGATTATAAGATTCAACAGATTTTTTAAAATTTGGATTACTTTCTTCTTTACGAAGGACTTCCGCATAAAAATTTTCGAGTTTCTCGGCTATATAGCTAAAATTTTCTTGAATATATTCAAAAAATATAGCAATTGAGTCTCTAACCTCATTAATAGAGCCAAAAAGAGCAGAAGAAATCTTTAGAACATCTTTAATGACCTCAGAACTTGGCTCTTTAACCCATATAGTCAATCTTTCCTGTAAGATAAATTTAACTTTATCTTGATTTAATTCTTCTCCGCCAATTTGAATGCTAAATTTTAAATCATGACATGAAGCAAGTATTACTTTTATGTAATAACTAAAAATATTAAACCATTTTGCAGCAGTTTTTTTCTTAATTTCATCTATTAAATTAAGTGTATGTACTTCTATTGTTGGATAATATTCTCTATCTTCTATATAAATTTCTCTTATATTTAGCCGCATTCCTTTAACATCAACTAAAGTCGGAACACTTGTCTTAAAATCAAACACCGATAAATGACAATCAGTTTTTACATCCCTGTACTTATCAAGTTTACGATATATTTTTTCGCTTACTATCACTCCAGATTTATCTGGTTTTTTTGTATTTATAATTTTTAAGATTCTGCTTGCTTCCGAAATAACTGTTCCTATTATGTTACCTTTTCTATTTATAAACGTTTCTCCGCCAGTGGTAACAGCAGCATTCATTTCAAAAGGCTTTATCATAGGGTTTTTTATCTCTATATTGTGGAATGTTTTGGGATTTATATTAGAATTTAGTGATTTTTGCCTTGCAAGTTCTATTATTGATAAAACTGCATTTAAAATATAAATTGGATTTTCTGGACCTATTAAAATTAAGGCATCGCCTTCTATTTCATAAACGATTGTTTTACATAAATTACAAATATGTTCTATTTTTTGTGGTAGAATATTTCCAAATTCTAAAAGAGGAGTTTTATTATACTTCACTTCATTAGAAAATTTGGTATAACCATGAAAATCCATTACAGCAATTGTTCCTTTAAAATCATCAAAAGTTCGTAAGAGGTCTCCATTTTTATCAACCATCATCTCATATAATTCACCAAATTTTTTCTGATTTAATTTTGAGAAGTCACCCCAGCTAACAGATTTAAAAAATCTTAAAGAGACTGCATATAATTTTTCTGTTTCTTCAAAAAGCTCAATTCTACAATTAACCTGTTTACCCTCGTGAGTTATTTTTAAATCTTGAGGAATTTCGTTTTCAATTTGTTTTTTTAGTAACAAAAAGCTTCTTTTTATATCCAAAACAGAACTAATTTTTTTTGTGAGAATACTATAATTAATTTCATTTACTTCTTTTATTAGTTTAAACAGAGCTTCTTGAAGAACATTATTATCCATCTAATTAAATTCTTTCTACCGTAAGATATTGATTATCAAAGCTTTTTAGCATACTAGCTAAGCTATCTTGCCATAAAATATCTTTGTTAATTTTTACTATAACATTATATCTTTCAGATTCTTGTATTTTTGTAGTTTTAGAAATCCATTGGATAAGTGCCCTAATACCACTCGAATTTAAAAAATCTAATCCTTTTAGATTTAACTCTACGATTTTAACTTTGTTAGAAACCACTTTATTGTGTATTTCGTCAAACATAGGTATTAAATAGACACCAGGATTCACTTCATCTATAATACCATTAAAAAAAATTTCAATACCATTAGTTGTATCTTTTGCTTCAACGTTCAACTGGTTTCTTTGCTTAAAAACTAAACCAAGATTATTCATAAAAAAACCTCTCTCTGTAAGAATAAAAATTTAGAAAAATCTAAAAATTACCAAAAGTCAGAAACTCTGATCTTAGACAATTTATATTTGGAATATTTTAATTATATACTATAAAAACTTGTCTGATATAATTATTATTATAATTAATAAAACTCTATTTGTCAAAACTAAAAAATAAAAAAATTATCTTTTTTATTAATCTAAATTTGTTTTTTTTAAGTTTATAATGATAATTGTTCAAATTGTCATTATATACCTTAAACGCTTTATTACTATTAATTATTTCTATAAAACAAATTGCAAGTAATTCAAACTCTTACTATTTAGTTACCTTTTAGAAGCGTTTAAGTTTATAAATTATGTGTTTTTCGATAACATAATCTATTTTGTAATATTTGGAAGTATAATTATACCAAAATCCATCAGGACCAGAATCAACTATATATAAAGGTTTTAATTTTGCCATTCGCCTAAATTCTTTTAATCCACCCCAGTTATTATAAGGATGAACATAAATTGTAGGGACTTTAAGATCAAGGAGAAAGTATAAAATATGGCTTCCTTCTCCAAAAGCAATCAAAGTATCCTGTTTTGAAATTTTATCTTTTAAATAATTAGCAACTTCAAACAAAGGTTCTTTTTTACCCCATTCTTCTTTTGTCCATAAAATAAAATAATCAGAGATAAATATAACAGTCAAAATATAAAATAATAAATAATTAATTTGTCTTTTTGAAAAAAAATTAATTATGGATTCTAATAATTTAATTGCAAAAGGTATGGTTAGAGCAACAATTCCCCAAAATTGAAACCAATAGTAAGTAAAATCATTGCCAGTTGATAAAATACACATTAAAGATGATAATCCGAGACCTAATAGTATCAAACCGATAAATTTAAGTCGTTTAATTATAATATAAATCAAACCCATAATCCACAAAATAAACATAGGAGTTAGTTCTAAAACAAATTTGCCAAGCGTATTTATAATACCAATTAGTGTTTTTTTAGCAGGGTATTTAAAAGAAACAAAATAAATTGCATCAAAATAATCTTTTAGATGACCATTTAAAAAATAAATAAAAATCACAACCAAAAATGGAGTTAAAAATCCAATGACAGAAAGTATTATATTCTTAACGAAATAAGAAATCTTATTGCCTTTTCTTATTTGAATAATAAGCCATAAAACGGCAATAGCAACATAATCAATTACTGCAGGATATTTTGTAATAAAGGACATTCCAAGAAATAAAGAACATACAAACACGCTATATTTTTTATCTAAAAGAAGGAAATATAAACCCAAAAGTGTATAAAAAATAACAATTTGTTCTGGATTTATCCAATAATTCCATCTATGAAATGATGATATAAAAATATAGGCTATTCCACCTATATAAGGAATATTAGAAAAGAAAGTAATATCGTTTTGGGTTAAATTTTTCTTTTCTTGCTCTATTATTTTAGAAAGAACATTAAAAATAACAAAACCAGTAGCCCCTATAAAAATAGCACCAGCTAAGCGTATTCCAAAAAAAGACTTAAATATGCCAACGATCAAAATATAATATAAAAATAATCCCGGTGCTTTTGTATCCCACACTTCAGAATATAAAGTATTGCCCTTTAAAATTTTATCTGCAATTACTATATAACTCGGCTCATCAACATGGATTACATTATCAAAACTATAAAATCTTATAATAATAGCCAAAAATACTAAAAACATAAAAAAGAATATGTTTTTAGTTGTATTGTTTATTTTTATTTGAGTTAAACTCGGTTTTGATATAATTTTTTGGTAAAAATTTAAAATTTCTTTATGTTTTATAATAAATAGAAACATTAAGAGGATTAATAAAATCACTTTTATAAGTCTTTCTAAAATATTAATAATCAAGTATTTTCTTACTTGAGAATCTCCAATCCAATTTATCGTATCAAAAAGTTTTGTGTATTTATTTAGATAAGAAACCTGATATTTTATTGTATCTGGTGAAATAAAAATATTCTCAAAATCATTTTCTTCTTTCCAAAACTTTCGTAAATCTTCATTATTATAGATAAAATTTTTATCTTTTATTTTTATATTAACTTCTTTTATAAAATTGATAAAATATCTATTACTAATTTTTAGTGCCAAATTTTTTATGTGTCTACCATAAATACTTCCTTTATAGGTAGAATTATCATCTGAAATATAAAGCAAAATTCTTTCTTCATTACCAGTTGGGCTTATTTTAAATAATTCAACATCAATATTAGGTTCTACTTTAATAGATACATCTACGTTTGCTGAAAACTCACCGTCTTTTAGTAACTTAATAAAATATGTACCAACATAAATATAAAAAAGTAATAAAGATACTGATATTAAAATTAATACTTTTATAATATTTTTAAATTTATTCTCTATTTTCATCAAAAATACTCCAAAAATTATTTTTATCTTCGTCTTTTGCCAAGTAAAACAATATCTCGTAAAACTTCGGTTGTTTTACCATCGATCCATTTTTTTTCAAAGTCCTCTTCCTGACACACTTGAGAAATAGCTGCAAGATATTTTAGATGAAAATTCCTTTCTGTTTTTGAGCCAACAAAGACAAATATTGCCTTAACATCTTTTGCCTCTTCAGAAAAATAAATACCATTTTTACATCTAACAAGCATTGCTTTAAAAATGTGTTTTTGTGGAATCACAATATGAGGAATTGCAATAAAATTCGTTATCGCAGTAGAACTTTCTTTTTCTCTTTTCTCTAATAAGTTTATTAATTTTTTTGATTCAATGTTTAAGATAAGAGACATTTTTTGAGAAATAATATTAAAAAGTTCTTTGAGATCAATTTTTTTCTCAATATCCAAAACTAATGATTCTTCTATCACACTATCAAACCTATCTTTTTTAATTTCATCTCTTTCAATTATTATTTCTTTTAATTCTTTTTCTAAAGAGTGATTTGTTAGAACTTTGGAAGTAATACGTTCTATTAAATGTAGAAAAGCAAATTCTTTTTCATTCTTTTTTCTACCATAAAAAAAGAAAATCAAAAATCCTGTTAAAAAAAGAAATGTTGTAATTATTAAAGATTGAAATCCAATATTTATCAAAAGATATAAAAAACTTAATATTCCAATTATTTGTATAAAAGGATAGAATGGTGATTTAAAACTTGGTTTATAATTTTGAAGTTTTGCTTCTCTAATGATTATTAATGAAATTATTGAAAGCATATTTGACACAATAAGTACAGTAGAAGCAGTTTTAACTAAAACTTCCAAATCCAAAAGCAAAACTAAAATCATAAAAAAACCAGTTAAAATTATAGCAAAATAAGGAGTTTTAAATTTTACACTTATTCTACCAAATAAGGAAGGCAACAATTTATCTCTACTTAATGCCATAGGATAACGAGATGCTGCCATAACACCTGCATTCGCCGTTGTAACAAAAGCAAAAATAGCAGCAAGTCCTAAAAATATTCTACCAAAATTTCCCATAAAAACAAAAGCAGCATCAGAAATAGGCATTAGAGATAGAGCAAGTTTTTTTCCATCGAGAACACCAACTGTAATAAAAACAGCTGCAACATAAAATAAAATTGTAACAATTAAACCAAGTATCATACCATAAGGAATATTTTTGCTCGGATTTTTTACTTCTTCTGCAATACTCACAGCATCTAAAAGTCCTCCATAAGCAACAAAAACAAAACCAGCAGTTGAAAATATTGATAAAACTCCGTATGGACTAAAATTTTCAAAATTTTTAACTTTAACAAAGAATATTCCATAAAAGATATATACTATCAATACACCAATCAACAAAAATACAAGAATAATCTGAAATTTACTTGCTTCTTTTACGCCAAATAAATTTAACAAAACAAATAAAATACATATAAATATTGCAATTAACTTAATATTCACATCTACAACTAAATTTGTAAAAGTTGCTATACCAACTAAAGCAAAAGCACTTTTTAAGGAAATAGAAAGCCATGTAAGCAAACCATTGATTGTTCCTACGGCAGAACCCATTGTTCTTGTAACAAAAAAATAAGTGCCACCTGCTTTTGGCATCGCAGTCCCTAACTCTATCTGACTTAACATTCCTGTTATAGCCAAAAAACCTGCTAATAAATAAGAAACAAAAATCGAAGCACCTGTTTTACCATAAGCAATACCTGGTAAAATAAACAACCCTGAACTAATCATAGCTCCTGTTGCTATACAAAAAACATCGAGTAAATTGAGTTCCTTTTTTAATTGCATTTAAAAATCCCAAGTATAAACGCCCAGTAGTTTTTCCTAACTGAAAACTTCAAACATTATATAATAAAAGATAAACGTTTGTCAAATAATATTAAACACCATAACAGAACAAAGGCATTTATATTATAATTAGGATTTATTTAAAAAAGTTAATAGACAAATTTGAAAATAGCAGAATAAACGCATAAAGTTTTATATATGAAAAAGTTATAACACAGATTAAATCCTGTAACTATATAAAATAACTGTATTTTATTTTTTATTTCTCTCCAATAATCAAAAAAACATCAAAATTTTTTTCTTTGTTATTCTTAGTTTTTTTTATTGAATGGACTATTTGATTTTTTATATTTTTAAATCCGTTTTGTAAAAGTAGGTTTTTTAACTCATTAACTTCAAAACCATTCGCTTGGACTAAAGCATTCGACTCATAAAAGTCTCCATCTTCTTTGATCAAATCTGCAATTGCTATTTTGCCATTATCATTTAAAATTTTATAAAAATCACTTATTATTTTGTTTACATCTTTTATAAAATGTAAAGTCATTGATGACAAGACCAAATCAAATTTTTGGTTTAAAACATCCAATTCTTTAAAATCAAATAAAATCGTTTCAGTATTCTTTATGTTATTTTGTTCTTTCTTGTTTTCTATATAATCTATCATTTTTTTTGAACTATCAATTACTTTTATATTTTTTAATAATTTATTTAGCCTTAGAGATAAAAGACCATTTCCTCCACCACATTCTAAAGCCGTCATATTGTTATTAATATCTATATTATTTATAATTGATATTGAAACAGAATCGCTAATCTTATTTCTATTTTCTAACTCCTGATCACTTATTGAAAAGTCAAATAAAGAATAATTATTTCTTAAAATTTCAACAAAATTATCCACCACTTTTTCATCAAATTGAATACCCTTAGATTTATTAAGCTGGTCTATAGCATCTTCCATTGTTAAAATTTGATTTTTATAAGGTCTATTTGATGTCATTGCATCATACGAATCTGCAACAGCAATAATCTTTGCCAATATTGATATTTCACCATCTTTTAAATTATTTGGATAACCTTTACCATCAACTCTTTCGTGATGTTGAAGAATAGCAAGGCTACAATCTTTTAAAAATGCAATATGCTTTAGAATATCATACCCAATCTGGGGATGTTTTTTTATCAGATCAAATTCATGATCTGTTAAATTGACACCTTTATTAATAACATTTATTGGCACTCCTATTTTACCTACATCGTGGAGTAAACTTGCAAACTCTATATCTAAAAGTTCCTTATGTTGCAATTCCATTTTTTTTGCTATTGCAATAGAAAATTGAGTAACTCGTTCACAATGACCTCCAGTATATTTATCCATTGCTTCTATTGAGTTGGCAATAGCCCTTACAGTATCCAAATAATTTTTTTTCGTTTCGTTTAAGTAATACTTTAATTCCTCGTTCATTATATTTGTTTGAATATATAGTTCTTTAATTTCTTGTTTTTGTTTTTCAATCTCTTCATTTTTTTCTAACAATTCTTTAATTAATTTCATTAACGAGCTAATCATTGTGTTAAAATTTTTAGCGAGTAACTCAAACTCATCATTTGTATTTATTTCTGGTTGATGATCAAAGTCACCAAGATTTATTTTTTTCATAGCATCAATCAGTAAAGTAACTGGTTTATAAATTATTCCAGATATAAAAAGTCCAATTAAAATTGCAGCTACCAAAGAAAATGTAAACACTGAAATAAAAATTAAAAGATTTTTTTTAAGTTTATCCTTTAGATCATTATCATTATAAATTATTTCTATTACGCTTACTTTATTTGTACCAATTGCATTTTCCATAACATAAGGAATATATCTATAAAAATATTTTTTCCCATTTATTGTATTTATTATATTTATTTTTTTCATTCTATCAATCGATTGTTTCAAATAAATCAAATGATCCTTTCTTATAACCTTATTATTACCATTTTCATTATTATAATAAGCTTTTCCAGTACCATCATATAGAGAAACATCAGTTATTATACTGTTAGAATGAATTATATTTTTAGAAACTTTGTCAAAATTGAAATCTTTTAAAATATATAAATATTTATTAAGATTTACACCTATTTCTACAATGTATTTACCGTCTTTAGTTGGTTGGTAAGAAAATTTTTTTACTTCATTTTTAACGATAGTTAAATTTAGTCTATCACTTACAAAGTTTTTATTATATCTAATATTATCTAAAATTTTAATAAAATTTGGAAATTTATTAAAATTTAATCCAAAATCATCTTTATCTGTTGTATATTCTATAATATTATTATTATTAATAAAATAAATATCATATCCAGTTAAATCTTCAGTGTATTTATTTAAGTTAATTTTTTTTATATCTTTTGTTTTTTCGTATTCTTCTATAATTTTTGTTGTTATAGATTTCATATTTTCTTCAAAACTACTTTCCAATATAGAATATGAACCTTCAGCAAATTTTATAGACTCAATAGTTTTTTGTTCTAAAATTTGTTGAGTGTTTATATTTTGTTCGTTTAGAATGTTTCTTGTATAAAAAAATTGGATTATGCCAAAGATTGAAACTACAATAAATGAGAGTATTAAAGTATAGATTATTACTTTATATTTAAACGGAAAAAATGTTTTATCATTTTTCATAAAGTCCTTCTAAAAAAGCAAATAATAATTTTTAGCATATATTAATAAAATTTTTAATTAATTTAGAAAAAAAGACTTTTTGTTTATTCATAATTGATTGACTATTTACAAAATACTAAGTATATTACTTTATTTGTCAATTTACAATAATTTTAATAACAAAAATATTTTTTAAAAATTTATATTTTTGGTTTAATAAATCCGAAAATATAACACAGATGAATATTGATTATATCGGATTGACACAGATTTTGTGGCTTTGAATTCAAAATATTTATTTTTCTTATATTTTAATCTGTTTTATATTATTAATTAGTTGAGGATTTTTTTTTGATAACAAAATTTAAAAAGATATTTTTTTACATTCTAAATTTTATAATATTAATTCTTTTATTCATAAATGCAGACTCTATAACAGGAGCTACTGAGCCAATAGAAACAACAACTACAATGGCAATTATTACAAAAACAACCACAAGTACGATAGTTACAACAACAACAACTACTACTATTGAGAAAAAACAACAAAAAAACGATGTTGACTCTATCACTGGTGCAACTGATATAATAGAAACTACAACAACAAGTATCGAATCAACCACAAGTACAACTACAAGCACGACAACAACAATCGCTTATGATACAAAAGATAAAAATATTCAACCATATCAAGAAAACCAAAAAACACCTAAAAAAAATGTAAAAATAGTTAAAATCGGCGAAGATGACTATGAAAAACGACAAGAAAAAGTTATAGAAACAAAAAAGGAAGAAAAACAAGATGTTGATGCTATTACTATGGCATCAGAAATCATTGAAGAAAAACAAGAACAAAAAATAAAACCAAAGAAAGAAGATAAAGAAGAAAAATTAATTGAGCCAAATAAAGAGCAATATGTTAAAATTCCTGAAAATAAGATAAAAATAGTTAAAATTGCCGAAGATTATGAACTAACAAAGGTAAAGAAGAAAGATATTGTAAAAAAACAAAAAACTAAAGATACGAGTAACGACGAACAAATAGAAGAATTTATTGTAAAAAATCCAAATGATAAAAAAACAAATATGATCATTTTTGAAAACTCAAAAGAAGATATTCCTCCTTTCTTAGGTTATGAATTAGAAGAAGAGCAAGTGATCGAAAACCGATATTATGAGCTCGAAAATTTTAATCCAAAAACAGTAGATGATTTTTTTCTGGCAAAACCTAAATTGACTTATGATAAAAATAGTATTATAATAAAAAGCAAAATATTTATTTCACCTGAAATCGGAGAGCAAATTTTTAATAAATCATATAATTTATTTAAAAATGGACAAATAAAGAACTCAAAATTGATATTTTTAAAGTTAATTTATTATAATTATAGAATATTTGATTCTTTTTACCATATTTCTTTATGTCTATATCTCGAAAAGGATTATAAAAATGCAATTGAGTATTTAAATTATTTAATTTCAATCTCACAAACAGATAATGCAAATAAAATTAGTTTATATTATTTTCAAATTGCAACAATTTATTACGAACAAGAAGATTATAATAATGCTATAAGAAATTACAACTTATCATTAAATAAAGATAGCAATTTTAGCAGAAATTATAATGGACTTGGGCTTTCCTACTACAAACTCGGCAATGTAGAAAAAGCCTTAGAAAACTGGAAAAAAGGAATGGAATTGGGAAATAAAGATTCTGAATATAATTATAATTGGTTAATTAAAAAGATAAAATAAAAAAAAAGCGACATTTGTAAATGCCGCTTTTGTGTTACTAAAATATTTGGTGTATTAGTTTATTTTTTAAGTTTTTTCTGTATATCGTACAAAATATTTAGAGCCTGAATTGGAGTCATTCTTTCAATATCGATAAATTTTATAGATTCGACTATTTCATTTTGTTTTTTATTTTGAGGTTCTGCTTCAAAACTAAATAAATCAAGTTGACCTTTTTTTGGTTCTATCATTTTTTGTTCTTGTTTATTTTCTAATTGGTTTAGTAAAACCTCTGCAAAAGCAGTAACTTCTTTTGGTAAACTTGCTAATTTTGCAACATGGATACCGTAACTTTTTTCTGCTGGTCTTTCAACAATTTTATGTAAGAATGTAATGTTTCCTTTTTCTTCCAACACATCAACAGATAAATTTTTAATGCCTTCATTAGAAGATAATTTTGTAAGCTCGTGATAATGAGTTGCAAAAAGTGTCTTTGCACCCAAAAACTTTTTATTATAAATATATTCTAAAATAGCCCAAGCAATAGCAAGCCCATCATAAGTACTCGTTCCTCTACCAATTTCATCCATAATAATTAGGCTTTTTGGTGTGGCATTTCTTAGAATATTGGCAGTTTCTATCATTTCAACAAGAAAAGTAGATTGTCCTCTTGCAAGATTGTCAGAAGTGCCTATACGAGTAAAAATTCTATCAACAATCCCTATTTTTACATCATCAGCAGGTACAAAACTCCCGATTTGAGCCATTAATACAATCAAAGCATTTTGCCTTAAATATGTTGATTTACCCGCCATATTTGGACCTGTGATTATATATAGATAACTTTTTTCTGTGTCAATGTCCAAGTCATTTGGAATAAAACTATCAAGTTCAAGTCTTTTTTCTACAATTGGATGGCGACCTTCTTTTATGTAAATATGTTCAGAATTATTTATTTGAGGCATAATATAGCGATTTTTTAGGGCTACTTTAGCAAAAGATAGATAAACATCCAGTTCCGCAATTAATTTTGCATTATTTTGAATTAATCCAATATTTTCAAGGATTTTATTTTTCACATCGATAAAAATTTCTTTTTCTATTAAATTTATTTCATCCCTTGCAGTCAAAATTTTTGATTCATATTCGCTTAGTTCTTTATTTGTGTAACGGCAGACATTGACTAATGATTGTCTTAAAATATATGTATCAGGAAGACTTTTTGATTGAAGTTTTGATATTTCAAAGAAATAACCTATTATTTTATTGTATTTTATCCTTAAAGAAGGTGTATTTAATCGTTCTTTCTCAAGTTGTTCTATTTTTGATATATATTCTTTAGTTTTTAAACTCATTTCTTTAAGTGTGTCGAGTTCGGGATTGTATCCATCTTTAACAATATTTCCTTCATCTATATAATTTGAAGGCTCATCTTTTATCGTTTCATTGATGTATTCGATTAAATGATTTAGATTTACAAATTGATTGACCATATCTTCTAAAACATCGATATATTTTATCTTTTCAACAACTTCATTACAGCCAATTAAAGAATCCTTTATACAAATAAGGTCTTTTGGATTTGCCTTATCCATTACAATTCTTGCACAAAGTCGTTCCAAATCCATTACTTTTTTTACAGAATCTTCCAATTTTATTAAAAAGCTTTCATTATGATAGAAATGCGAAACAATTCTTTGTCTATGTAAAATTAAACCAACATCAATTAAAGGTTCGATTATCCATTTTTTTATAAGCCTTCCGCCAATAGAAGTACAAGTTTGGTCTAATACTTCTAAAAGTGTATTGACTGTACTACCATCTTGTTGATTTCTTAATAATTCGAGGTTTTTTATTGTGGCTTCATCCAAAATCATCGTATTTCTATTAGAATTATAATTTAATTTACTAATATGAGCAAAATTACCTCTCAAATTATCTTTTATATATTTTAAAATAGCACCTGGTGTTGTTAAATCTGTTTTTAAATCAAAAAAATTTAGCTCACTCCAATTTTTTATTTTAAAATGATCAAATATAAAATCTTTAGTCTCTTTTGCCTCAAAAAACCATATTGGATACCTGTTTATAACAACATTCTCAAGTTCTTCAAAAACATCTCTTATATTCTTGTTTTCTATCCACAAATCTTCTGGTACAATTATTTCTTTTGGTGACACTCTAACAAGTTCACCTTTTAGAATGCTCAGATCCAAAGTAAAATCAATTTCACAAACCTCAAAGTCTCCTGTAGAAATATCAAGATAAGCAAATTCGAGATAAAATCCTTTTCTATTTATAGCGAGTAGAAAATTATTCGATTTATTAGGTAATAATCGCTCTTCTACAAGAGTACCGGGAGTTATAATTTCTGTTACATCTCTTTTAACTATCCCTTTTGTAAATTTGGGGTCTTCCATCTGTTCGCAGATAGCAACTTTTTTGCCAGCCTTAATCATTTTGCCAACATAAACATCAACAGCATGATATGGCACACCACACATATAAACTTCTGCTCTTTTAGTCAATGCTATATCAAGAATTTTTGAAACAGTAACAGCATCAGATCCAAAAATTTCGTAAAAATCCCCGCATCTAAAAAATAAAAATGTATCAGGGTATTTTTCTTTAATATCTTTGTACTGTTTCATCATTGGGGTTGAAAATTCATCGCTCATTGTTACCTAACTCCAAAACTATTGCTTCTATATTTTTTTCTTTTAGATCAATTAATTTTTCATTTGCCAAACTCGAATTACCAAAAGGTCCAATTAAAACCCTATAAAAAAGTTTATCGGTTTTTGATGAGTTGGTTTTGAAAATATAAACCTCATTTATACCTTTTTCTTTGCAAATTTCAAGTAATTGTTTTGCATTCTCTTCAATAGAATAAAAACCAAGTTGGACAAAAAATCCAGATTTTTTATTATCGACAATCGTATTATTTTCTATATCTAAAGATAATTTTAAGTCTTCTTTAAGTCTAGCTAAAGATTTTTGTTTTATTTCTTGATTTTCGTTTAAATTAATTAGCTCTATGTCTTCTACTGACTCTTTTACATCTTCTAATTCTTTTGAAATCTTAGATGCCTCATAATTTTCGGGAGAGTCAGTATATAATTGATTTATCATTTTTGCAATCTTTTTTGCTTTACTCAAATTAGAAAGTTTAACATACATTTTCATAAGTTCGAGTAATGACGCAGGAGCTTTAGTTGATTGTGGAAAACTTCCTGCACAAATTAAAAAAAATTCTTTTGCATCCTCGTACTGTTTTTGTTTTTCCATAATAACACCAAGCAAAAAATAGCATAATCCAATGTCTTCATAATCATCAATTTCATTCAAAACCTTATACAAATTTTTAATTGCACTTTTGGAATCACCTATCAAATATTGTACCTGTGCAGAGCAAATCAATGATTTTTGCCAATAAGATGTGCCTTTTGATTGATTTATTAGTTTATTGTACTCTTCTAATGCCAAAAGGTAATTTTTGTTTATTTGATGAAGTCCAGCCATCTCAAATCGAGCCAAAAATCTATATCTAGATAATGGGTAATTTTTTAAGAATTTATTATACTCAATGATTGACAGATCATAATCTTCTGTTAATCTTGCTATCTTTAATTGAATTTTTTCTGTTTGAATATCGTCTTTTAATAATTCGATATATTTTTTATAGTATTTTAAAGCATTTACAAAATCGCCTTCTTCTTCATATTTAGTAGCAATATTATAATAATTAGAAGGATTTTCATTTGAAAAAGAATAAAAAATTATAAAAAATGAGAAAAATAAAGCTAATTTAAGTTTCATCTGACATTTTTTGGTATATTTCATTAAATTTTTTCTCAATTTCTATAAAAAAATCGACAAGGATAGGATCAAAATGAGTTTTTCTACCTTCAATAACTATACTTTTTGCTTTTTCATGTGAAAAAGGTTCTTTATAGCTTCTTTTCATCCTTAAAGCATCATAAACATCAGCAACAGCAACAACTCTTGCAGCAATTGGTATTTCTTCAGCTTTTAAACCATAAGGATAGCCTGACCCATCCCACTTTTCGTGATGGAATAAAGCAATGTCCCTTGCCATCTGTCCTGCTAATCCAGAAAGTATAAAAGCACCATTTATTGTATGTTCTTCCATAATCTTTTTTTCTTCTTCATCTAATTTACCTGGTTTTGTCAAAACATAGTCTGGGATTCCTATTTTACCAACATCGTGCATAGATGCGTATTTTCTGATTTTTTTACAAAATTCAAAATCAATATCTTTATATAAGTGGGGTTTTGTTTCAATTATATGTTTTGAAAGTGCATAAGAATATTCGTTTATTCTTTGAATATGGTTTCCGGTGTCATTATCTTTAAGCTGGCTTGCTTTTATCAATGCAAGGATACTTTTTTCTATAATCGTTTCTTTTAAAGATGAAACCTCACCAAAAATAGAGTAATAAATATTTATATGTTCAATGTTACAATAATCAAAAGTTAAGATTTTAAAAATTTCTTCTTCGTCTTTTTTGTTTTTATAAGAAAAAATTAAATCATCTTTTTCTAACAATTCTTTTAGTGGAATATCAAAAAAGTTTAGTCCATCTTTTTGGTCATAAGTTTTTATGAAATCTGGTATAGCACCAATTACAGAATGTTCATTTAAAAAGTTAAATTTAAGCTGGAATGCTTTATTAGCATACAAAATTTCTTTTGTTGTATCAAATACCATTATTGGGTTTGAATTTTTTTTAAATGTTTCTCTTAGCATTTCTGGTAAACAATTTTCTATTTTCATCATACCTATATAATATAAGAATTCTTTAAAAAAATAAATATACATTTGCAAAAATCTTTATTTTTTTTAAATTATAGACCTGCAAGGTTTCAAAAGCCTGACAGGTCTTTTTTTAGTAAATTTTAATAATGGTTCAAATTATTTATCAGCGCCATAAAACCCAGCAAATCGTTCAAAATTATAAGATGATTCTTCTATAAATCTTTCATCTAATATTACAAAATAATCATTTGAAAAATCTATTATTTTTCTTTCTTTTAAAGAATTTAAAATCCTTGTCACAGTTTCTCTTGATAATAAAAGAATATTGGCTATTTTATCATGAGTTTGTTTTTTTTCAATATAAATGGTATCATTCTTTCTTTTGCCAGATTTTTGTTTAAGCCAATTTAAATAACAGATTACTTTAATTTCTGCATTTTCTAAAGTTATAGTTTTTTGAAACTCGCCAATCATCCTTGAGTGTATTCTAAGAATATCAAGCAAAAACGAATTAATTTTAATCATTTTCTCAAAAAAATTTGCCTTAGAAATCAAAGCAACTTCACAATCAGTTAAACAAAAAGCATTTACAATATGTTTTTCTTCATAAAGCTCTGGTATTCCAAAAAAATCACCTTTAGAAAGAGACCCAAATGTCTTTTTTGAAAATTTATCTGTATATTTAAATATTTCTACTTTTCCTTCAAAGATTATATAAAAATATTCAACTTTGTTTTCTTCTTGATATATAAAATCATCTTTCTTAAATTTTTTTATAAATGATAAAGATAAAATTTCTCCAAGTTCTTTTTCAGAGACATTGATGAGTCTCATACTTTTTCTTAAAAGATTTGTAATTTCGTTAAATTTACTATTTTCAATCATTTTATAAAGCACAAACTCCTATCTAAGAATAAACGACTTCAAAGACTTTTTAATTTCCGAATTCACATTGGCATAGTTTAATTTATTAATGAAAATAAGGATAATATTACTATAAGAAAACAATTAATATATATTTATCTTTTCATATCTGTAATTTGGTTACCAATATTCTCATTAGAACAACCAAAGAATATCACAAATATAATAAATATTAAAGTTTTTTTATAATCATTTTTTATAATATCCTTTTAAATTAACAATAATATTGATATTAATATTACTAAATTTTTAGCAAGAATTTATATTTGATAACTCACTCTATTTATTTTTTTCAAAATTAGCAGAGCAGACGTCTCTTGATAAATATTTAAGTTTTTCTCTATCATTATTAATAATTTCTTTATTTTTTATTAGGTTTTCTGTCATATCAAGAAGTGGGATTATCTCTGGCAAAATAAAATATTCCATCCAGCGACCATCTTTTTTGTAGTCTATTATCTTTGCGTTTCTCAGTGTTTTTAGATGAGTTGAGACTGTTGAGTTAGAAATACTCAGTACACTATAAATTTCACAAACGCAGAGAGGTTTAATTTTTAACATCATAACGATTCTAAAACGATTTTCGTCACTTAATGCTTTTAGTTTTTCTATAAAATCTTTCATATTCAATATTATCTCGTAATTCTTTTTTATAATGATAATCGTACAAGTTGTCATTATATACCTGAAACATTTCAGTATATTATCAATTAATAATATATATAAAACTTTTTGTTTTGTCAAAGAAAAGAAATTTTTTATTGACTAAGAATAATAATTATTTTATATTTACATATATATAGAAATATAAAACAAAGGATTTTATTTATGGATAAACAAAAACATCTTGGTTTTTTTGAAAAATATTTGACAATATGGGTAATACTTTGTATTGCAATAGGGATTTTCTTTGGAAAGTTTTTTCCTGAGGGAGCATCTTTTTTGAGTAGTCTTGAGATTTCAAAGGTTAATATACCAATTGCTGTTTTAATTTGGCTTATGATTTATCCAATGATGGTTCAGATAGATTTTTCGAGTATTATTAAAGTCCATAAAGAACCAAAAGGATTAATTATTACTCTAATAATAAACTGGATAATAAAACCTTTTACAATGGCAGCAATTAGTTTTGTATTTTTGAAATTCATTTTTGCTCCGTTTATTAATGAAAGTCTTTCTAAAGAATATATTGCTGGTGCTATTTTACTAGGTGCTGCTCCTTGTACTGCTATGGTTTTTGTGTGGAGTTATTTAACAAAAGGAAACCCTGCATATACTTTAGTACAAGTTGCTATAAATGACTTGATAATTTTAGTTGCTTTTGTACCAATAGTTAAATTCTTACTTGGAGTTAATAATATTATAGTTCCTTTTGATACTTTGATTTTATCTGTTATTCTATTTGTTGTTATACCGCTAATATTAGGATTTATATCAAGAATAATTTTACTAAAAGTTAAAGGAAATGATTGGTTTAATAATGTGTTTTTAAAACTATTAAAACCATTTACAATAATAGGACTCCTTTTGACTCTAATTTTAATTTTTGCATTTCAAGGTAAAATTATTTTAACAAATCCACTTCATATTCTATTAATTGCAATACCTTTGTCTATCCAGACTTATCTTATATTTGCAATTGCCTATTTTTGGGCAAAAAAATGGAAACTAAATCACGATATAGCATCACCTGCTGCTATGATTGGAGCAAGTAATTTTTTTGAGTTATCGGTTGCAGTCGCTATATCATTGTTTGGACTTTCTTCTGGGGCTGCACTTGCTACAGTCGTAGGAGTTTTAACAGAAGTACCAATAATGTTAAGTCTAGTGTGGTTTTCAAATAAAACATCCAAATTATTTAAAAATTAAAATCTTTACACTAAATTAACAATCTTTTATTATTAAGTATTAGAGGAGGAAATTATGGCAGGAAGTGATAAAATAAAAGTTTTATTTGTTTGTATTCATAATTCGGCAAGGAGTCAGATGACAGAAACTTTTTTAAATAAACTCGGTACTGGCAAATTTATCGCAGAGAGTGCAGGTTTTGAACCAGGAGTTTTAAATCAAGATGTAATAAAAGTTATGCAAGAAGTAGGAATTGATATTTCTGGAAATAAAACTAAAAGTGTTTTTGATTTATTTAAAGAAGGTAAACCTTATGATTTTGTGATAACTGTTTGCGACGAATCAAATGCTGAAAGATGTCCAGTTTTTCCAGGAAAAACCCAAAGGCTACATTGGGGATTTACAGATCCTTCGTCTTACAAAACCGAACCAGATGATGTCAAACTTCCAAAAATTAGAGCAATCAGAGACCAAATTAAATCACGGATAGAACAGTTTATTAAAGAAACTGATGTTAAATAAGCAATTAGTATAAAAAATTAATATTTATTGTGTGTAATTTTTATTTGTAAAAATAGAAATTACACACAGACTTATTCGTGAAATTTATTCTTCATTCAAACAAAATGTCAGAAAATACTTGATTATTTGTCACAAAACAATTATATTTTAGATATATCAAAAAGTTTTCAGTTTATCAAAAATCATAGATTATAAATTAATGAAATTGTGATATTTGTCATTATAAAAATTAAATATAGTTCTTGTCTATAATTATACAATTTAATTTGTGTTAATCCCTGACAATCTGATTAATATGTGTTATATAATTTCGTTGTAGGAAAAATTACTGAAAAGAGAACCAAAGAAAAACTTGATGTACTAAAAATGAATGATAAAGAAAGAGCAGAATACGAAAATTACCTTGAAAATCTAAGTTATCAAAAATCAGTATTTGAAACTGCAAGGTTTGAAGGAAAACTCGACGGAAAGGTCGAAGGAAAACAACAAACCTTAATTCGTTTATTATCAAAGAGATTTGGGGTAGCTGATGCTGAAAAACAATTAATAACTCATTCCACTTTAAAAATCTATTTAACTCACCAAACATTGACAAATTTAAAACTTTTCTGTATATTTATTATAATTATTATAGTTATGCTAACGATTATTTATGTAAGGTAAAAAAATGATTTGCCCTAATTGCGGTGCAGAGATAATTTCTGGTAATAAATGTAACATTTGTAACATAAATGTAAATTTATTAAAAATAGAAGATGAAAATAAAATAAATTCTCTAATTTTCTTGCTTGTTTTAGAAAATGGAGTTAAATTTGACATAGAAAAGTTAAATTTGGAAAAAATCACTATTGGCAGAAAAGATATTGTTTCAAACCCTGTGATTGATTTGGGACCTTATGATACAGGTCCTTTTATATCTCGAAAACATGGTTTTTTTCTTATAGAAAATCATTGTTTATTCTATGTTGATACAAGTAAGAATGGAACTATCATAAATAACAAAAAAATAGAAAAAAATACAAAAATTAAATTAAAAGACGGTGATAAAATCAAATTTGGCAAAATTAAGGCAGAGGTGATACTACATTGAGAAAAATTATTATTTTATTAATTCTATTTTTATTTTCTTTCACAATCTATTCAAATGATCAATTTACAGAAGATTTTAATACAATTATTACAATTGATTCAATAAACGAAGATTTTATAAATAAAGACATCTCTTTACTTTCTTATTCTGAGTATTTTTATTATTATTGTCTTGTATCTGAAGAATTAAATAGATATGATGAATTCAAAGAATGGTTTTCTAATATTGAGACTCAAATCGATGTTGATTTACTTAAAGACTTTAACAATCTTGATATTACTACTTTTACAGAAGAAGAAAAGAAAAAATTAGCAGAAAATTTGTTAGTTTATTTACATAATCGTGTTTTTAAAAGTTACAAACTCACAGCAAATAGAATTTCTTCCATAATAGATAAAGGTGAGTACAATTGCGTAAGTTCGTCCCTTTTGTATGGAATATTCTTAAAAAAATACGGTATAAATTGTTTTGGAATAGAAACACAAGATCATGTTTTTGTTGAAATTGAATTTCAAGATCAAAAAATAGATGTTGAAACTACAAATATCTATGGTTTTGATCCCGGTAAAAAAAAGGAAGTTTTAGATAATTTTGGCAAAGTCACTGGTTTTAATTATGTTCCTGCAAAAGATTACAGAAATAGAAATAAAGTTGATTTTAAGATAGTTTTTTTTCTAATTTACCATAATCTTGCTAATTTTTATTCTTTAAATGGCAATCATCTAAAAGCTGCAAATATTGGTTATATAATTTCTCTTGGCAGAAATGATAGTAAAGGAAAAGATGAATTTAATGTTTATTTTAACAATTATGTAGTTAAAATATCTGGACAAAAGAAATACCAAGAGGCTATCCAAGCAATAAATAATTATATTGATAATTTTGGGGTGAATCAAAACTTTTTAAAAATAAGAATGGATTTACTTGCAAATTATGTCGTAGATTTCAATGATTATTCTAACTATAATTCTATCAATGATTATATGTTAGCTGAAAATGAAAGATATTCTGATCAAAAAGATAACAAAAGATTCTTAGAGTTATACTTTCATCTTATCTATAAAACATCAGAATATTTTATCTCAATTAAAGATTATGAAAAATCTTATAATGTTTTAAAAGATTTTAATTTTCGATATAAAAATAGTGATTCTGAAAAAATATTTCACAATACACTCTTATCAGAACTAAATTATCTTAATAGCATAAAAGATAAAGATCAAATTAAAAATCTATTTATAAATCTTAAAACTCTATTTCCTGAATATTTGAAAAAAATTAATGAATTTGAAAGGCTTTTTTTACTAAACGAGATAACAGAACTTATAACTAAAAATCAATACGAAAACGCATTATTAGAAGTAAAAAAATTAAAAGCGATTTATTCAAAAGATAACGATCTATTGGCTGTTCAAAAAAATTGTTATATAAAATATACTGTGTCACTTTACGAGTCAAAAGATTTAGAAAGAACTATCTTTTTTAGTGAAGAGGCTTTAAAAGAATTTCCTAATGATATAACTTTTTTAAATAACTATAAGGCATTTTTTCAAAACTTTTTTTACGAAGCATACCAGAAAAAAGATTACTCGAAAGCACGAAAAATAATAAATCTTGCAAAAGAAAAATTTCCAAAAGATGATTATTTTGTTCAGATGGATAGGGCTTTACAGGATAAAAAATATTAAACTACAATTTATAACGCAACTTCCCCCAAAAATTTTTAAAAAAACGATACCTATAACACAGATTAAAATCGTATAATTACTTAATATTAAAGTAATTAAATTTTGTGGTTTCTGACAAACCTGAAATATTTGGGGTATATTTTTAAAGAGGAGATTTTAATATGAAACGAGTTCAGTTTATTATTTTTGTTGCAATTACATTGATGATTAATTTCAATGCTCAAAAAGGATTTGCTATGGATAACATATTATTGATTAAAAATATTAATATTATTCCCATGAATAAAAATGAAGTTTTGTATAATAAGAATGTTTTAATCAAAGATGGAATAATCTCTGATATTTTTGATCATGGTATGAAGACTGATTTTCCTGAAAATATAGAAATAATAGATGGAATAAACTCTATCAGATTATTAGATGGAAAAAATTTGTTTTTAATCCCCGGATTAACAGATATGCATGTTCATATCAATAATAAAAGTGATTTACAATTATTTATTAAAAATGGTGTTACAACTGTACAAAATATGTGGGGCTACGAAGGATTTATAAATTCTTTAGGATTTGCTAATCAATTGAAATATAAAAAACTGATTGAAGAAGGAAAACTCTTAGGTCCGCATATAATATCAGCAGGATCAATCATTGAAGGTAAACCAAAAAATCATCCTTTCATGTTAGAAGTTACTAATAAAAATCAAGCGATAAAACTCGTTAATCAACAAATAAAAGATGGATATAACTTTATTAAAATATATGATAATATTTCTTTAGATGTATATTTAGCAATATCTGAGGAATGTAAAAATAAAAAAATTCCTCTAAAAGGGCATGTTCCTTTTAATGTTGGTCTAAAAACTGTAATTAATGCAGGGCAAAGACAAATTGACCATTTGACAGGTTTTTTAAATTATGATAAAGTTCAATTAATTATTTCTGACGAAGAAATTAATCAATATTCTTCTATAATGTTTAAAAATAATGTTTATGCCTGTCCAACAATTGTATTTACTCAAAAACGAGTAAAAGTGAGTGAAATAGAAAAAATGTCTGATCATCCTGCTATGAAATATCTTAATGGGATGCAAAAATTCTTTTTATATCAATCTGTTAAATCTTTAGAAGAAGACCTTGATTATAAAGGGACAGACTATCAAAAAGATGTTTTTGAACTTTATAAAAAAGTAATCCTTAAACTTGTAGAAAACAATGCTCCAATTTTAGCAGGTACTGATACAGGCAACCCTTTTGTTTTTCCCGGCTATTCGCTACATGAAGAGTTACAATTATTAGTTTTGGCAGGTTTATCTAACTATGATGCACTTATAACGGCAACCGTTAATCCTATGAAAAGTTTAAATAAGCTAAATGAATATGGTACAGTAGAAATTGGAAAAAAAGCAGATTTGATTATCTTAAATACAAACCCGTTAGAAAATATATCTAATTCAAAAGATATTAAATGTGTTATTTTTAATGGAAAAATAATAAATATCGACTCATTATAAACTTAAACGCTTTTGAAAGGTAATAAATAATAAAATCTAAAATCTGCGATAAATTCTACTGCAACTCGTTTTATTATAAAACAAATTGCAAGTAATTAAAATTACACACTTCGTAAATATAGTCTTTATACTTCGTTAGATATATCTTTTAGGAATATAAAATAGTATTTTTTTGCAATAAATTCTTTCATCTTTTGTTTTAAGAATAAATAGTCTTCGTTATTTAGTTTTTTTTCTTTCTTGGTCGGTTTTATATATTTTTCGTCAATTGATTCCAATACATAATTTACAAAAAGTTGCATTTGTTTTTTTGTTGGAGCTTTTACTCTAGTTTTTTGATGAAGATCAAAATGAGATTCAATATCTCCAATAGATTTAGTAAGTAACTCTGAGATTAAATCTTTTTTTATTTGTTTTTTTCTACCTTCATATTCTCTAAACTCATGATCTATATGATTTTCTATATACCATGCAATAGAGTTGAAGATAAACCATATTTTAATTTTATCATCCTTTGTCAAATTTTCTGCTAAATATCTATTTTTTTTATCATAGTCTAAAATTATATAACAATTTGTAAAGAATAGTTTCATATCATAATCAATTATTTTTTTTAGTTCATTTATAAATTTTTCATTTGATATTTTCTTTGGAATTTTCTCAAGAATTTCTTCAATTTCGTTTTCTTCAATGCCAATCTGGACAAGATGACCAATCATATCATTTATTATTAGTTTTTTTAAGTCAGTTTTTTTATACAAACTTATATTCAAATAATGTAATATAGATAAAACTTTACTATCTATACTTTGGATACTATTTAAATCAAGATAAGTTTCTTCTTCCCTATCATCTTCAATATCCTCAAGGTCTTCTATAATCTCGTTATCGTTATATAATTCATCAAAATTATTTTCTCTTGACCTATTTTTTATAGCTTGATAAATGTCTTTTTTTAGATTATCTAAGGCTTCTTCAGGGATTTTATCTAAGATTCTTTCCAGATTTATTTTTTCACCCAAAAAATCTTTTTCGTATTTTTCTAATATTCTTTTTTTTAATTTCTCTTTAATAGTGTTATTCATATAAGACTCTATTCAAAAAACCTAATTTTGTAAGAAAACATTGCATTTATAGTTAAATCTGTGCCTTGATTTGTAAAACTATCTTCTTCTGCATAAATTTGCCAAGCAAAGCCTTTATATCTAAATTTAACGCCTACTAAAGTATTAATTTGAGGTAAGTCATAATAGTTTATAGAACGATCCCAACCAAATTTCATATCTCCTCCATCATTAATAGGAAGAGTTTTAATATTAAATTGAACGATTAAAGAAAAAAAGTCAAATGGATTTAACTCAACTGCAAGAAGCCCATTAAACATTGGATAAGGTTTTGAACTTGTAAACCCAAAAGAATCAAAAGGTATAACAATTCCTGTCTGTACATATAAAGACAAAATCCAAACTGGTTTAAAATCAGCAGCGAGTCCAAAAGCAATGTCAGGAAAACCAGAGCCACTTAAATTTGAAATTGTGCCTGTTGGTATCTTAAATGCAAATAAACCAGCGAAAGACATAAATTTTTTCTCAAAAAAAGTATATTTAAGCCATAAATCAATGTCTCCAATAGAAACTCGCGGTTTATCAAGTTCTAATTTCAAATTGACACCATTTTTATTTTGTATATTCAAAGAAATTCTATTTTTTTCAAAAAGTTCTCTTGCTCCACCAGGAAAGCCAAAAGCTACATGAAAAGCCTCAATAACGCTATCCAAAAAACCACCATAATAAGTAATAAGCCTAAAATCAGTCCCAACTTGTAAATTTTTTAGTATATAAAAAGAAACACCAAACTCTGTATTAAGACTCTCGTAATCTCTAAGTATATCTCTCTCATCATAATATCTTTTTATTTTGGAATACTCTTTATTATTAAAATAGGAAAAATTTTCTTCTCCATTAGGGTCAAAATTCAATGATCTTGTAAAAAAATCTTGAACATAATAATTTGATATATGAAACTCAAGTTGATATTTTTTTCCTTCACTCGCCATAATTGAAGGAAAACTGTAATAGATTAAAAGTGGTACATACATATTTTTGCCGTATAGAGGACCTTTTGAGTAATCTATTTTTATACTAAAAATTACAAAATTAAAAAAACAGATAAATAAAAATAAAAATATTGTTTTTTTCATAATAACTTCCATTTCTTTTGGATGATATTATATCATAGAGTTTGATTTTTATAAATTTCTTTTTATAATTATTTTTAATTATGTATCAAAAAAATAAATAAAAAAAGCGACATTGTCGAATGTCGCTTTTAAAATTAAAAGAACTTTATTTTTTTACTTTTTCTAAAGCTTTATTTGCTTCTTCAATTATAGGTTTGCCATAATTGGTAGAATTTTTTACTTTCAAAAGTTCATCATAAGCAATAGGTGATCCGATACTTCCCAATGCTCTAATTATAGCAATTGTAATTTTTTCGCCTTCATCTTTACCAAAACCAGTACCATATCCTTCTTTTGCTTTTAATGTAAGGAATGCTAATTTTGTTATTAATACTTTTGCTGCATCTTCTGTTGCAATTTTTTGTAAAGCCTCTATTGATATTAAATTTCCATTTGTATCTTTATCTGTTGTGTTCCATTTTTTATCGATCAATTTTATTACTTCTGGGTCTTTTGCTTTTAATTCACCGAGATAAAAAGTAGCCTCATCTCTAATATTTTTTAGAGTTTCTATAGATGTGTTTTTATCAGAATTAACAAGCTCATCAAGTCCAACAAATAACGCTGTTTTTGTAGCACTTATTTTTTCTGATTCTGGAGATTTTGATTCAAAAGAAAATCTTAGTGCTTCCAAAACAACATCCATATTTTTTTCATTTTTTATTACTTTTTCACAGTCTTTAGATGGACTATCTGTCATTTTTGATAAAGCATTTATTGCCAAAAGTCTCAAATTTTCTGGATAATTTGGTAGAGATGCGTAAAATAAAACAGGAAAAGATGAATAATCTTTAAAAATAGTCAATGCTCTAATTAATCCATCAACAGTTTCTTCTTTACCAATTATTTTACCATTTTTTTGCAAATCATTATAAACTCTTAACTCGTTGTTTAAAAATCCAATTAGATCAGTTGCTCCTACTTTACCAATAACCAAAGCAATTTCTCCTTTATATCGAGGATTTTCTACCTTTATATAAAGAGCTTTTAATAAATTGCCAGTGTTTTTAAATTCTAATTTACCAACTAATAAAATTGTATAATAAACCCATTCTTCAAAATATTTTATTTCTTGTGGATTTTTTGTTAAAGCATATTCAACTTCTTCTTGTAAGATTGAATAAATCAATTTTTCAAACTCTTTTGTAGCAATATCACTCATTTGTTGTACTTTTTCTTTTTTTTCTTTAACATCTCTTGCTTGTTTGTATAAAATTTCCCATCCTTTTACTGATGTTGTTGTTTGAGAAAATAAAAGTCCAGTTACGATAAGAAAAGAAACTATAAGATATATAAATTTTTTTGTTCCCATAACATCTCCTATCAAAATTAATTAAAATATATAAAATTATTTTAAGTAATTTTTTTATCAAAGTCAACAGTAAATCTTTTTATTTTTAGATTTTGTATTTTTTTATATATTGTAGGGATAATTAAATAAACAATCAATATCATTATGGGTAGTGATAGATATGATAGCGCAACTGGAATTTGTGGTAATTTTGTTGCAGGAATATGATTTAACAAATTAACTATTTTTAAAAATAAAATAACTGGATATTCTATTAAAAACTTTAAAAAGAATATTTTTGTTAAGTAAAAAGCAATTAATACAAAAAATAAAAAAATAAACATATATTCAAAAAGAGGAACTACAAACAAAGAACTAATTAATGAAAAAAATTGAATCTTTTGAAATAAAGCCCATTGTAAGATAAAAACAGAAGAGAACGCAGATAATGTAACAGAAATTAATGATTTTACCTTTTGTGGTATAGATTGTGGTAGTTTTTCTTCTATTATCTTTGAAAAAAATAAAATTCCTGCTGTTGCCAAAAAAGAAAGTTGAAAACCAAGATCAAAAATACAAAAAGGATTAATAAAAATCATAAATATTCCACAAAAACAAAGAATACTTATACCTTTAGTACGCATCCCACTTACAAAATAAATTGCCTGAATTGCATACATAATATACGCTCTGGTACTTGATGCAGAATACAAAATTAACATAATGTAACAAAATAATAACAAAAGACTAATTACAAATGCTTTTGATTTTGATAAGAATATTCTTAAAAAAAATAAAAATAGAGTGCCGATAAAACTAATATTCATCCCACTTATTGCAAGTAAATGTAACATTCCTGTATTTTGAAAGTCAAGATAAACATCATCGCTAAGTCCTTCTCTGATACCAAAAAAAATAGAAATTAAAAAAGCATAAGTTTGGTCTGACAAAGTATTTTTTAATTGTAAAAATAATTTATCTCTTTCGAGCCATAGAGTGTCTTTAAATATTTTATCTATAATAGGGATACCAATTTTATCTTCTATTATTTTTATGCTTTCACATTTTGTTTGTAAAACTCCATAAATTTTTTGATAAAAAAGATATTCTTTATAACTAAAATTACATATTTTTTCTTGAGGTAAAATAATGTTATCCTTTATTATTAAAACATCCCCTCTTTTTATTGGAATGTTATTTTCTTTTTTGACTTTTACCATAATGTCGAATGGTTTAACTTTAATGTAATCTGTTGTATCATTTTTTTTTATTCCATAAATTCTAAATTGAAAGTCTAACCTATTTTTTTTATCAATGGTAAAATTGTTTACAAAACCAACGACCTCATTAGATGATAGAATATTCTCCCGCACAAAAAAATAATCTTTTTTTATATCATTAATTGTTTTTTGAATAAATAGTGATATAATAGAAATAGTGATAGCAAATATTATAAAGTAGAACTTTCTGAATATTATTGATAATATTATAATTATAATCGATATACTTACTACAAATAGGCTAATTATTAAAGAATTCAATTTAAATTTTTCAACAAAAACAATTGTAATAGATAAAATTATAAATGTAAAAAGTGGTAAACTGACTAAGTTTATTATTTTTTTCATATAACCCCCTAATATATTAAAGGATAAAAAAATAAAAATTTGTTACAAAAAATATTTAAAAACGAATTATTTTGTTGACTATAATAAAAAAATCTTTATAATCAAGATAGAACTATTTTATCAGGAGAGAAAAGAATGAAAAAAATATTTATATTGTTTTTAATAGTGATTGGATTTTCATTATGTTTTAGTGAGGATAATAAAAAAAGTAGAATAGCTATATTGGATTTTAAAGCAATTGGAATTGATGCAACTCTTGCTTCGGGTATTCAAGAAAATCTGTCTTCTTCTATAATTGACCAAAATACTTTTATCGTTGTAGAAAGAAGCCAATTAAACAAAGTTATGCAAGAATTAAATCTCGCAGGTGCTGATGAGTTTAATGAAGAGTCAGCAGCTAAAATTGGTAACCTTTTGGGTGTAGAGTTTGTGTTACTTGGAAGTGTTACAAAAATAGGTGTAAATATAACAATCAATGTAAGAGCGATTGAAGTTAAAACAGGTCTTGCTGCTTTTGCAAAAAAAGTAACAACAAAATCAGAAACAGAACTTGTTGATGCAATTGATAATCTTGCTTCATTGATAAGTACTAAAGGTAAAAGAGATGCTGTTGTAGAAGCAACTACCACTACGACAACAACGACAACTACAACAATTCCACAAAAAGATACAACAAAACCAACAAAACTTAGTAATCTAAAAATTGCTGGCATTGCTTTAGTTACTACTGGCTCAATTTTCTTTGTCGGTGGGCTTACACTATTTATCCTTGATAATACTGTTTTTGGAACTAATTATGTTTTTGCAAAAGATATAACCCATGCACAATTTATACAAAGACAGACTTTTTATCAAATGCTTTTTGGTGTAGGTATTGGTGTAATGGCGTTAGGAGGCGTTTTAGCAATAGTGAGCATACCGCTTTTTGTTATTAAAGAGAAAAAAATGAGTTTAGAAATTGGGGTAGGGCAAAGCATAAGTTGTGGATTTAATATAAAACTGTGATTTAAATTTAAATAAAAAAAAAGCGACATTCGCGAATGTCGCTTTTTATTTCATCTCTTTCCTTCCGTATAGGAGGAGTAGAAATATAAAAAAAGTTAGATTACAATTAGATTTTGGTATTATTTTTAGACTATATTCAGTGAAGGATACAGTTTAATTAGTATAAATTTTAAGGAGGAAATCAAAAATGAAAAAAATTATATCTACAATTTTTTTGGCTATATTTATGATAATAGGCATGTTAGCCTGTAATGGAGACTTATTTAAGAATTTGAGTGAGGAAGAATGGTCAGATAAATATAGTGGTACTACTACGAGTACGGCTGCGATTACGACAACTACTTTGGGAGTACCAACAGAGCTTAGTGCTTCAAGTGATAAAACTGATGGAATTTATCTTAGCTGGAATAAAGTTTTGGGGGCTGATAGCTATCAAGTTTATAGATCAGATGATGGGATAAATTTTACTGTATTAGCTAATGTTAATCAACCTACTATAATTGGTAAGGTTTTATATACTGATACTAACGCTACTGTTGACACAGCATATAGTTACAAAGTAACAGCAAAAAAAACTTTGATTGAAAGTGGTTTTTCTGTAAGTGCACAGGGAATAAGAATATCTTCAACAACTGTTTTACAACCACCGCTTGGTTTTGGAGCAACAGACAATTTGGATACAGGAATAGAAATTAGTTGGGATAAGGTTATAGGTGCTGATAGTTACGTACTTGAAAGAGGTGACCAAAGTGGAGCAAATTTTGCTGTCTTAGCTATTGTTGATCAACCTCTCGCAACTGGTAAGGTTAAATATGTAGATAATGCTATTATTTTAAATCAACTTTATAGTTATAAAGTAAAAGCAAAGAAAAATCTTTCTCCTGATAGTAATTATTCTGTAACTGCTTTTGGAAAAAAAGTTAGTGTAGCTACTACAACTACTACGGATACAACAACGAGTACATCAACTACAACAACTACAATCTCAACTACAACTACTACGGATACGACAACAAGTACATCAACTACAACAACTACAATCTCAACAACGACGACAACATTAGCCGATGTTCCATTAACAATTGATATGTGGACAGATGGTCTTTTAAATGACACAACTGTTTTCTATATATGGTATAGTTTTAATGCAACAGTAAACTCACAATATAGTGTATATTTTGAAGATGCTAGTAATAATAGTGCTACTTATACAGTTGATGGGGTGTTTGATGTTTATAAAGCTGATAAATCAACAAAATATAATGCTACTCCAGAAGACCCTGTAAATATGGGTTTATCTTATGATTTTACTGCAATGGACACAACTGTTTATATAAAAGTATATGCAAGTGCAGCTGCTGCTGTTAAAACAGGAAGTTTTCAAATAAAAATTTCTAATTATGTACCAACAACAACTACTACTACGACAACAACAACAACTACCGTTTATACACCATCATGGAAACTTGTTGGTAATTCGAGTATTGCAACAGCAGGTGAATTATCATTATTTATAGATGGAACTAAACCTTTTGTTGCTTTTGAAAATTTTGTAGATAATAAAATTAGTATTTATAGCTATAACGGTACATGGAATGATCTTGGAAGAACAGGATTAGTAGCAGAAACACTTACAGATACGATTTCTCTTTATGTAAAAAATGATATTCCTTATACTGCATATCATACTTACATGCCAACACATAAGATAAATACATTTAGTTACAATAATACTAATTCTCAATGGGAAGGTGTAAAAGATGCAGGCAATACTTCTATTGATGTTGTTATGGGTAATAAATATCCATCTATTATAATTGATAAAATAGATATGTTGGATACTCCTATAATTACTTATATAAATGACTCTAATTTTACTGATCAACCTATCATAAAATATACTACTGCTCAATTTTGGGAAAATTATGGTAGTTATGAATATGTAAATGAAAGTAAAGCTACTTATCCATCTATTTTTGTTTATAATAATGAAGTTTATTTTGCTTGTGCTTTTTCTGATACAACAAGAAGATATGTACATTTTGGTAAACAGGCTAAAAGTGGAGGAACTACTTTTTTACCTACGACTTTTAGTTATCCTTTTACAGGAACGACAGATGTTGCAAAATTTGTTTCATTATATATAGAAAATGGCAAAGCTTACATAGGACTTTTGGGTAATGGCAATGTTATTCTTATTAGAGAACTTTCTGCTTTAGACTCAACAGGAGTATGGTCAAATGTTGCAAATGGAGATATTAGTATCACTAATGGTGTAGTTCAGGATGTTGCTTTTGCTATGAAAAATGGCAATTTTTATACTGCTTATATAATAAATAATAGTGGCACTTATTCTACTTATGTAAAAAAGATAAGCAATGGACAATGGGTAGATGTTAATAGTGCGTCAATTACTACTACAAATGTAGGAAATATTGATATAAAACTTGATATTAATAATGTTCCATATATTGCATATAGTGATGCTTTCGGCTCTAATGGACTTTTTGTAAAAAAATTGGAATAATTTGAGTATCTAACTCAATGACTCAAGCGGGGCTTTATGCCCCGCTTTTTTTGAGAATAACTCACCATTATTTATTATATAATTATTAGACTAAAAGTCCACTATATTTAGACTAAAAGTCCACTATATTTAGACTAAAAGTCCACTATATTTAGACCAAAAGTTTACTATATTTAGACCAAAAGTTCACTATATTTAGACCAAAAGTTCACTATATTTAAACCAAAAGTCTACTATGTTTAGACTAAAAGTCCACTATGTTTAGATTAAAAATCCACTATGTTTAGATTAAAAATCCACTATGTTTAGATTAAAAATCCACTATGTTTAGATTAAAAGTCCACTATGTTTAGATTAAAAGTCCACTATGTTTAGATTAAAAGTCCACTATGTTTAGATTAAAAGTCCACTATGTTTAAATCAAAAATATCATTTATAAAATATAAAGAAACTGCCTCAAATGTCATCCTCTTTTTTATTTCTTTAACCAAACCCTTAGACTAAGCGAAAACTTACCCTAACTAAGCGAAAACTTAGTTGATTTTTAAGATAAATTAGCATAAAATTAAATGTTTAAAATTTGGAATTTATACAATAATTGTTTGTTGCTAAGACTAAATTAATAAAAATATGAAGGAGAAATATTTATGCAAACTGATTACGACGTAATAATAATCGGTGCCGGTCCTGCTGGTGCGAGTTGTGCAAAACATCTTGTGGAGAATGGACTTAAAACGTTAGTTGTTGAGAAGAGGAAATTGCCGAGGTATAAATGTTGTGGAGGGATTTTAATAGATAGAAGCGTTGATTTTATTAATAGGAATTTTGGTATTATTCCAGAAAATATTATCTTGAGTCCAAAATATATTAAATTAAAAGTATCTTCGTCTGGGTATTCTTTTATAGATTATGATAAAAATGAATATTTAAGTATAAAAAGAGATTTATTGGATTATTGGTTAATTAATGAATCAAGAGTAGAAGTTAATGAGAATTCATTTTTTTTATCTTTTAAAGAAGAAAATAATATAATAAAAATAAAATATTTAAAAGATGATAAAGAATTTGAATTATCTTGTAAGTATCTTATTGGGGCAGATGGAGGATTAGGAAAAACAAGAAGACTTATAGATAATATAGATATTAAAAACTACGCTTGTTATTATAAACAATATGTTTGTGATGGATATATAGATATTTCAGAAAATTACTATTATTATATAACAGGTAAAAAATATACTGATCTTTTTGCTTGTTTTTGTAAGAAGGATAATTTAATTTATTTTGGTACAACTCAATTCATAAAAAACATAAATATAAATATGATTAAAAATATAGAAAATAAATTAAAAGAGAAATTTGGATTTGAAATTAAAGAAATTATTAGAAAAGAAATTTGTATTATAGATACTAATTTAATAAAATCAAGATTTAATTTTGGAAGAAATAATGTTCTATTAGTAGGAGAAAATTCTGGATTTATTTCAAGAATGGGAGAGGGAATTTCATCTGCTCTAATTTCTGGAAAGATTGGAGCAATTTCAATTATAGAATCAATTAAAACAGGTAATAAAGCAATTGATTATTATTTGAAATTAATTGAAGAAGAAAAAAATCAAATTTCTAATTTACTTAATATAAATTGAATATGTTATGATTTAATCTGACACTAGATAAAAATTAATGCTATAAAGCAAAAATAAAATAAGGAGTGTCGAAATGACAAGTAGATCAAAAAATAATAAAAAATAAATTAGGATTATTACAACCTTACAGGTCTTTTATATTTCAGATATTTACTTAGATTTGATAAAATTTGATTTTTTTACGATAATTGTTTATTATATTAGTCAAATTGTTAAAATAAAAGGAGATAGATTTATGAATACAGATTACGATGTAATAATAATTGGTGCTGGTCCTGCTGGTGCGAGTTGTGCAAAACATCTTGTGGATAATGGAGTTAAGACATTAGTCATTGAGAAAAAAAAATTACCGAGAGAAAAAGTTTGTTCTGCTTTATTAGTAAAGAGGAGCAAAGATTTTGTTATTAAAAACTTTGATGAAATACCAACTAATATTTTATGTCAAAATTCAATGATAAAAACTAAAACCTCTTATTCTGGTAAACATTTTATTGATACTGACATTACAGAGTTTACAAATGTTTTTAGAGATAAATTTGATAATTGGCTTATTGAACAATCTAAAGCAAAAATAGAAAATGATGAATTTATTAATTTTATTAAAGAAGATTCTATTATAAAAGTTATTACAAAATCTAATTGTAAAAGATAATGGCTATGGTATCAAAGATGAGCAACAAAAGCATATTTTTGAGCCGTATTATCAAGCTTCACATCTATTTTTCTGTAATATTTAATAAAAAAATCAATTTGTAATGAAATATTACAACCCAAATACTTGATTTTATTTTATGATAATAATATATTACTTTTTTAAATGTTTAAAATTTTTAATAATTCAAGGAGAAATAATTTATGTCAAATAACGAACCAAAAATTACAGCCGAAGTTTGTAAAACTGAAGAACAATATATTGAATTTGAGAAAGGACTTTATAGAGAGTTTACTACAAGAAATCCAAATTATTGGGTTACTTTAAATTATAAAAACATTGATAACTCCAGGCTTCAATCTCCAATATCTTATGAACATCAATTAGTTATAATACTTCGTAATGAGAATGGAAATGTAATTGCAGGAGTAAATGCAAACCTTACTTATAAAGAAAGAATGCAATTGGAAGAAGTTGGATTTTATTTAGATGAAAATATAAAGAATAGTCCTTATGTATCCGAAGCACTTTCTTTATATATAGAAAAAACAAATATAAACCCATTTGTTGTAGGAGGACTGATAAGAAATAGCTGTTTTTCTGAGTTAAAAAAAATGGGGTATAAATATTATTATGGAACATGCTCTGAAGATAAACTAATACTGTATAAAACATTCAAATTTAAAGTAATAGAAGAAAAAATAATTAATGGGTTGAAAAAGTTTTTAATAATGAAAGAACTTTAGTATTTTAAATAATTTTCTTATCATATAGTCTTTTTTCTATTGATTTGGAGGATTATAAAAAATATGAACTGGACTGATTTAATCAATTTTTTTATAATAAGTACTGCATTTTCACTTGGTTTTTATCATTTATATATTTATTTTGAAAGAAGAAAGATTAAAGAAGAAAAATATAATCTATATTTTTTTATCTATGCGATAAGTGCTATTGTATATATAATTTTTGATACAAATTTATATAAATATTTTATGTCTATAAAAATAAAAAATATTTTAGGAGGAACGGCTCAAGTTTTTTTTATATTAGGAATTTTATTTGGATCAATAAATTTTATTTTGATTATATTTAAACTTAAAAAAGATGTAAAAAAATATTTTATCATACCATACATCTTAATATTTATTGCTACAATATTAACATTATTTAATATTATTTATGGTAAAAAATTTTATACTAACCATATATATAAAATTGTAGTAATTATCATATTTATAGGTGTATTATTAGGTACATTAATTATTGTTTATTTATTTTTTAAATATAAGCTATACAAAGAAAAAAGACCAACATTAATATTATTAGGATATTTGGGGGTTGCTACATTTTTTGTGGTAGACAAAATATCTGATGTTTTTTCATTTACATATATTCTAAAATCTAATTATATAGGAATTGGCTTATTTATATTTCTCTTTGCTGTTGCTTTATTTAAAAAATTTAATGAAGAGTATTATGAATATCAAAAAAAACTTATAGAAATTAATCAATCTCTTGAACAAGAAGTGGCAAAACAAACAGCCCAATTAAAAGAAAAAAACGAAAATCTTGAAGCATTAAATAAAGAATTATCAGCCCAAAAAGAAATTTTAGAAAAAACTAATACTGAATTATTAGACGCAAAGAAAAAACAAGAAGAAGATTTTGAAAATTATATTACTTCTTTTTTTAAAACTAGAACTACATTAATTGAGATGATTGAGACAGGGACTATTAATAAAGAAGATTTAATAAAAGGGATTGATATTATATTTAGCTCTAATTTTGTTCTTGATAGAGAGCAAATTATGAAAGATTTTAATCTAAATGATAACTATATGAATGTTTTATATGAAATGTTATTTTGTGAAACCAATAAAGAAATTGCTAGCCGTGTACATTTAGAGGAAAATACAGTTGGGGTTTACAAAAAAAGAGTAAAAGAAACCATTCAAGCTTATAGTAAAGGCGAAATAATTGCCAAATTATTAAAATATATAAAAAAATAGACTAATTATTTACTCATGTAATGAAACATTACTGCATTGTAATATTCTCTTACTTGATTTTCTCAAAATATTCCCGTAGAATAACCAAGTAACCAAAAATATTTTACGGAGAAAAAAATGGAAGAAATAAACAAAAAAGAATTAAATGCTCTTTGTGATTTGATAATAGCAAAGGCTAACAAGATTGAAGGGATTCTTGGGATGTTTGCAATGGCTAATG
>Ga0209518_1000562_pt1 | contig 47422 bp, 51 predicted proteins | sample RifGroB1_FD_183993 | JGI IMG/M metagenome (GOLD analysis project Ga0209518, IMG submission 183993) | Groundwater microbial communities from Rifle, Colorado, USA - Groundwater B1 (SPAdes) (version 2) | ecosystem: Environmental > Aquatic > Deep subsurface > Groundwater | place: Rifle, Colorado...
CGCTGGATGATATGCTGAATCTCGTGGTGAACGGTGCTGCGTGCCGCCTCGTTATCCATCCGCGAGTTGACATAGATCGTCACATCCTGCGGGGAAAATATTCCTCTGCGGTTTGGCCCCAATGACCGGAAGGCGATGTTCACGCCCTTGAGGAATGGGTATGCCTGGAACAGTCCGCGGTCTTTCAGGACATCCGACAGTTTGCCGTCGCGCATCTCGAGCGAAGAAAGGCTGTCGTCAAGTTCGAAACTCCATTGTCCCGGGACGATCTCCCACCAACCGGTTTCCTTCCAGATGTCCTCGCGGGGCTTGCCGGCGGCTTTCATCTCCTGGGCCTTGGCCAGTTTGCCGGTGTCGGCTGTGGTGGCATTTTTGCCGGCAAAAGAGAATAGCGGATTTCCGGCGCCGTCACTCCACTCTTCCATGGATGAATCTTTGACGGGTGCCATGGCGATAAGGACATTACCCTTTCTCGTCACCTCGCCGAAATACTGACGCACTTCATCCTCATACCAGGCGGTCTTCTGGTGATTTTGCCATGAAGCGGGAGCGCCGTTGACTACCTTTGTAACCCGGCTGTTGCCGTCACCGTCGCCTTCATGGATCTGGAAATAGGCGGTACCGTCTGCTTTGATAGCCTTGGCCGCCTGTCGAATTACCGCCAAGCGAACAGGCTTCTCTTTGATGACATTCAGCACATTATTTACGGTCGCCGTGTCGGTCCTGTTGGCCGTCAATTCTTTGACAACATCTTGGTTATGCTCGGCCGATCTGTTGAAAGGATCGTAGACCAAGTTCTTTATTCCTTGTTCCTTCAGGTATTCCGTCCCGGCGTCATACTTTCCACCGCCGATGTCGACATTGACGGTTCCCGGCTTGAGGAAGTTTTTCTTGAAGAGTGCCGGGACTTGGTTCAATGAAGTTGCGGCCGAAGAGATAGCCTGCAGGACCTTCTCGGAGAACATCGGCGCGGCCATGTTGCTGCCCTGGATATCCCCCCCGCGCTTCACCGCGCTGATCGCCATGACCCGCAGGTCATCGACAGACAGGTAATTGACGAACCGGTTACCGAACACCCTGATCAGGATCTTCTTGGCCGCTGCCATGATACGGCGGACTACTCCCGACTCCGGAGCGTCCTCGACCATGTAGGCCATGACCTCGCTCCAGTAGTGCTCAGACTTCGTGCTCTTCGGCACCCTGGCCATCGCGGCGCGGATCGCCCGGCCGGTCCTGCCGGATTCTCTCTGCCGCTTCGACAGGGACCGCTCTATTGCCTGATACTCCCTGTCCTTGAGCATCAGTTTGCGGAGGTGAACGCCAACCTCATGGTTGAGGACATCGCCGGCCCGGCCTTTCTGAATGCCATCGGCCACGAGCCATGACTTGGTGCCATCGGTGAAACCTTGGATGGTGCGGCCGTCTTCTGAGTGGAGGATATCCGGAGATGTCAGCCGGTCGATGACCTCCATGGCTTCTTCCTGGGTGCCGACGAAATCAACCGCCCCGGATTCCACGAGAGAGGTGAAGGTCTCTTCGCCGATGGTGGAGCGCAGTTCGTCTTCCAGTTGCGCCACGGTGCGGCCGGTGGTGGTGCCGCCGGACTTCGAATATTCGACACCGAGTTTCGCCTTTTCCACTTCCTTCGCCACGGCATCTTCTGAAGCATTGCTTTTCTTCCGGCTCTCCAGTTCCCGCTCGACCGCCGTCAGCCGCTCCCCTTTCTGCTTCAGATCATCTTCTTTGGCAAATGGCTTTCCCGCCACTTCCTTGTAGGTAGGCAAGTCCTTCTCGGCTGTCGCAAGAAGACGGGCTTCATTGTTTGCCCTTGATGAGATATCTTCGATGGTGTCCAGGGTGCCGCGGAACAATGAAGGCATCGCCGTGTGCGCCCGGTTGGCGGCGAGGGTCGAGGCATAACTCTGGTTGACGAGGTAGGATTGCTTCCCGCCGGGAAGGTCTATTCGGCGCTCAAAGAAGAATTCAACCTGTTTTTTACGATCAACAACCTTGTGCTTCTCATAACCGACAGCCGACATCGAAACCTGCATGGAAAGATCGATATCGATACCATGAACAGTGACGGTCCCGAGCATGATCTCATCGGATTCGGAAAAGTCCGGATCCTGCTTTTCAATCTGCTCGAGTTTAGCATTGGCCAGGGCAACGACTTCCTTGGTGGCCTCGCCACGCTGCTTGAAGGACTTGCCGTTGATCTTCATGGCAAAGAAAGCGGCATCGCCCAAGACCGCATGCAGGGCATCCTCGGCCTTGACTTTGGCCCGGTACTTCTTGCCGTCGATGGTGACGGAAAAAGGTTCCGCGCCTTCCTTCTTCGACTCTTCGATCAGTTTATCCAGGGCCTTCCTGGCGTCGGAGCCGCCATAAGTGGTGCCGTCGATGTCGACGGTGGCCGACTCCCACTTTCGCCGCTCGTCGGCGGTGGCCTTCTCGACTGTCTTCGCCGCAGACTCCAACTCCTTGATCATGGCCGGCGCCGTCTCGATGGTCCGTTCCATCCGGTGAATGGTGTCTTCGGCCGCCCATCTTTGCCGCTCATGTGCCCGCTTCAGCCGCTCAAGTTTGTCGATCTCGGCCGACAACTGCACCCGCTCAAGCTGCAGCGGTTCTCCGGAGGCGATAGCCGCAATCTCGGCCATGCCAACGGCATCGGTATCGTCAAACTCCATAGTGAAAGAGCCGTCATACTGCCGAATGCCGTTGATCATCTTCAACTTGGTGGAATTGAGCGCCCACATCTTGGCATCGACGGTGGTGTCGGTGGTATAGGCCAGGATTTCCACCTCGAAGTTATCCCGGATAGAATTGCCGTTTTCATCAAAACCGATTCTATTGCCCTGACGGATGATGCGCCCCTCGCGCTGTTCGATGTCGGAAGGCTTCCAGGTGACATCGACATGGTGAAGGCCGACGAGCCGCTCCTGAACGTTGGTCCCGGCGCCCATTCGCGGAGTGGAGCCGATAAGCACCCGCACCGCGCCGCTGTTCACTTCCTCGAAGAGGAATTTCTTCTTCTCGTCGGTGTCGGCTTCCTGGATAAACCGGATCTCGTTTGCGGGAATACCGCGCTCGACAAGATTATCCTTGATCTGCTGGTAAGCGTTCCAGCCACCGGCCTGGGCAATCCTCAGTTCCTCGATCTCTACCGGGTCGAACCGCTCCAGGCTATCACCGATGCGCCTGATAGCCGCTTCATCTCCGGTGCGCTCGGCCGCCTCCAGTTTGGCCATGAGCTCGTCGTAGGTCTTGATGATCTTGTCATCGCCTTTCGCCTTGGGGACGCTCCGGTCCAGGAAGATAAGTTGGGTGCCCTTTTCGGCCGTCCATTTGCGATGGAGCCGCACAACTTCATCGGATACCCTGGAGAGTTTTCCGCCTTCCTCGTTGCTGTCGATACCTGGCCTAGCCGCCCGGGCATCGAGTGAAACCTTTCTGGCCCGGTCCATCAGCCGCAGGCGCGCCTTATTACGCTCTTTCGGATCGGTGATGCTTTCCAGTCCGTCAAAGCCGCTGATGATGTCCTCGATGATTCCGCGCTGTGCCGGCGTCGGTTTGACGTTGATACCCACCCGGCCGCCGCCCTTGACTTTCGGCAAGGGAAATTGAGCGCCGTTGTTGTCCTCGGCGTACCACTTCTGAATATCGTCATTCGATACGCAATCGGCGAAGGTGTAGTAAAGGTCCATGAGGGACCGGGTATTCGTCCAGTCGCGGCCAAGGCGGGAAACCTCCTTGAGGCCCTTGCCGGAATCGGTCGGCTCGAAGGCGCTGTTGACGGAAGCGAAGTTGTTTCGCCAGGCGTCGAAATGTTCCAGACCGTGCTCCTCAAGGAGTTCCGGCACCAGGTAGCGCATAAGGGTATACATCTCGACCGCGCTGTTCGATATCGGGGTGCCGGTCATGAAGGCGATGGAGCCGTTTTTCATCTCGTGAAGGACACGTGTTTTTGTCCACAAATCGTAGGCTTTTCCAGACCCGCCTTTCGGCCCCATGCCGCGCACGTTGAGGCTTGAAGTGTAGAACAAATTTTTCCCGATATCGTGTTCTTCGTCGACGGTCAGGTCATCAACTCCCAACTGCTCAAAAGTGAGGAGTCGGTCTTTCTTCCCGCTCTTCTCCTTTACCTGGGCCAGCCGGTTCTTGATCTTGTCGCGCAGGGCTTCCGCCTCTTTCACGGCCAACGGTTTTCGGAAACTTCCGCCATCATGCCCGGTTTCTGCCAGTGCTTCCTTCACGGCTTCCTCAGCAATGGCCAGCTCTGCTTCCAGGTATCTGGTCTCGGTAGCCGGAGAAATGCCGATAAACTGGAAAGAGGAATGCGGGACGATAACCATATCCCAATCGCCGGTTGCGATCTTGGCGAATATCCGGCGGCGCTTTGCCGGGACCAGATCTGACTTGCCGGCGGCCAGCAGCTTGGCCCCCGGGTAGAGCTTATAAACGTCCTTGGCAAACTGCTCGACAAGATGGTTCGGGACAACGATCATTGGCTTACGGGAAAGCCCCATGCGCTTTCGCTCGAGCGCCCTGGCTATGCTGGTAAAGGTCTTGCCGCTACCGACAGCATGGTCGAAGAGAACAACATTATCGACGATCCCGCGCCATATGGCGTTCTTCTGGTGCCGGCGCATGGCAATGATGGCATCTGGCACCTTCCCCGGGAACTGCAGGTGTTGCCCGTCGCGCTGCTTGGTGACCCGGACATTGAATTTGTCGTTGAAGATTTTTACCAACCTGTTCCGGCGGTCGGAGTCCTTGAATACCCATGCGTCGAATTCATCCTTGATCTCGGCAGCCTTGGCTATTGCCGCATCGGTCGCCTCCTGGTCGACATGAGTTTTCCCTTCATGGTCGGTGTAGGTGACTTTGATCGGCCGATTGTTGAGGATGGCGTCCACGAGCGCAACTGGACTCCGTTGCTGAGTGCCCCAATTACTCGGACCGGCCGTCCTGCCCTGAACATGGAAGGTGTTTGTGGTGCGGAAATACTTCACCTCTGCCGGGCTCTTGGTCAGGTGAGAAAGGAAATCGGCATAGACATCCGCCGGAATCCACACGCCGCCGATGGTCGCCGTCACCTTGTCGGCGGTCCACGGCTCCGGCAGCACCTTCTCCAGGGCCTTGGCGTTCTTCTCCAGGCCTTTGGCCTTGGCCGCCGCCATCTTCCTCACAACATTACCGCCGAGATATTCGTCGGCCGGTTCCCACCTGTCAGTTTCCGGATCGAAGAAGATGAGCGGGGTATCGAGGTCGTCATGCAGGGCCTTGACGGTCTCATCCTCGCTCTTGCCCAACAGTTCGGCCACTCTCTCAAGGCTGATTCGTCCGGTCTCCGACAGGTTGATGGCCAGGGCGTCGGCGGGCGTCGCCGCCGTGGTGGCCTTCTCTACCGGGGAGATGACCCGCTTGCTCAAGATGGTGGCCTGCTCAACCATGGCCTGTTGAGGCGCTATGCCGAGTTTCTTCGCCTTGTCCTTATCGATCGGCGGTTTGTACTTGCTTTCCAGGGAGAGGAGCAGGGCACTGTTCGGCATGCCTGCCAGGATGTTGGCCGTCTTCCTGTCGTTGATATGCGAGTGCTCTTTCACATAGGCGTCATACTGCCGGCGCAGTTTCGCCCGGTTGCTCTCCATCTCCTTCTCGGATGAATCGGAAGTCTCGAGGTTGATCTGCTTGGTGAGGGTTTCGAGAAGCTGTATAGAGTCGCGCAGGCGATTATACCCCGGCTCGCCGAGTTTCATGTTGGCCGGAATGTCGCTTTCCTTCTCGAATACTTCTCGGGTTTTCTGGTTCCGCTTGGTCGCCTTGTCACCGACAACCACCTTGACCTTCGCCCCCTTTTCATCAACCTTGTCGACATCGCGGAACCACTTGCCGTCCTTGTCCATGCTGAGAGCCGATGACCAGGGGGAAGATGGTGTGATAACCCGCTTGGATAGAATGGTGTCTCCGCCGTCGGTCTCGCGGTCGATAACCTGCTCCAGTTCGCCAAACTCATTGAATGAGATGGAACCCAATTCCTGACCGGAGAGGGAAATCTTCATGGCGTCGACCATGTTCTTGAAATACTGCGCCTGCTTGTCGGCTGGTGCCACTTCAACGGCGATATCCGCCGGCATGGTCTTGATGATCTTGTCTAGGCGCGCTGCAATGTCCTCGGACTTGTCGAGTTTCACATTGACGTTGGTCCCGGATCCCCGCATGGAGCCGGATCGTTCCAGTCGGCCGATAACCGCTGCCGGGTTCGATTTGAAATAGGCGTTGACCCTCATCGGCTCGCCGCCGAGCGGATCTGGAATGGTTGTGGTTTCCACCCACTCAGGATCTGGCAGGGTGATCTTCTGTTTTGCGGCGGTCTCCCGGGCGGTCTCCATCGCCGAGAGTTCGCGCTCGGTGTATTTCTGCAGGAAGAGAACATCCGTCACGACATCGGTCTTGGCATTCTCCTTGAAAGCCGTATCCGGCAGCCGGATGGCGGCCAGGAGTTTTCCTTTTCCAGCCAACAGTTTACGAACGGTGGTATCCTTTCCGTCCATCAGGTAGCGCGAAACCACCATCACCTGCAGGCCGCCGGGCTTCAGAGCGTCCATCCCGGCTAGGAAGAACTGGTGATGAATCGTGTAGGGATTGAGGTCCGGATTGTGCGGGAAGTTGAGCCGGTCTTGCCCGAAAGGCGGATTGCCGATTACCAGGTCAAAGCTGTTTTCAGGCAATGGAAGATCCTGGAAACCGGAATGGAATACTGCGGCGTTCGGGTAGAGGTGCTTGGCAATGCCGGCCGTGATATTGTCGTACTCGACCGCCATCATGTTGGTATTGCCGGCCAGGGATTCCGGCATCAGACCAAGGAAGTTGCCGACACCAACAGAAGGCTCCAAGACGTTGCCGCCCTTGAACCCCATGCGCTCGACCGCCTTCCACATCGCATTCACGACCGGGAAACTGGTGTAGTGCGCGGCCTTGGTGCTGTTCCTGGCAACGGCCAGTTCTTCTGGTGTCAGGATCTTCTCGAGTTCGGCAACACGATCCTCCCAGCCGCTCTTTACCTCGCCGGTTACGCCATTGCGGAAGGAATTGGCCAGCCCGCCCCAGCCGACATACCGGGCGAGGGCGCGTTGCTCATCCGGAGTAGCCCGGCGCTTTTCTGATTCGAGTTTCTTGAGGATTTTGATAGCGGCGAGATTGTCGTTGAACTTCACGGTCTCACCGCCTTGACCGAGACGAACGTCTTCGGTAATGCGGAAATTTACTGCGGGAGTGGTGGCTGGGCCGCTTACTCTCTTTCCATCTCCTCTACCACTTCCTTCTCCGGTTTCAGAAGAATGTACCTCGGCAACATCACCTCTTCCGCCTCGTGGTGCTGATACCCCGCCTGCATCAGGCTTCTTATTCCCTCCTGCGTTCTTTCGGCCGCCTTGAGCGCTTCCGCCTGCAGGAGCCCGGCCGCTTCCAGTGCCGCCGCTTCCTTCGGACGCCATTCCTTCCAGTGCATTATCGCCTGGACCTGCAGCTGCTTCGTCGTCTGCCCGTACTGACTTCCCTTCACCTGACTGATTTTCGTTATCGGCATATGGTTCACCTCCCCTTTCTTCAAGCGTACTCTTGTTAGGCTTTTCTGTCAACTCGACTTCGAGGTTTCCATTCCGCACGTCCTTGACGAATCGCTGCAGGTAGGGCCGGATCTTGTCACCGAATTGTCCGTAGAAGTAATTGATGAGTTCCTTGACGGAATACCCAAGATCCTTTACTCCATTCCAGGCGTTGACGAAATGAGGCTTGGCCTTTTGATATGTCTCCTCATCGAATGCCGGCCCCATCCTGATGGTATTCGGATCGCCGAAAAGAGCAGTGAGACCGGCCATGGCGTCCTTGACCGCCGACTGCGCGGCAATGCCGCCTTCCTTGACGATCTGCCCGGCGGTCTTCTTCGGCGCTGGCGGACTCGGCGGGTTGCTCTTCGGCGGCCGGGGGGCGATCGGCGCTTTCGGTTCACGGGGAGGCTTCGGCGGTTCGGCAGTCTTTGGCGGTTTCTCGGCTGCCCGTTCCTGGTCTACCTCGTCAAAGAGATTGTCGATATCATCATCCGACATTTCCTGGAGTTGTTCCAGGGTCGACTTCGGATCTGCCTCTGGCCTTTCCTCGACAAGACGAACATTATCGGAAGTGGTCTCGAAAGATTCCCCGTTTTCCAGGGATATGGAAACAAGAGGTTTTTGTCTGCCGATCTGGACGAACCGGCTGACGCTTCCACGTTCGCCCTTGTTTTCGCCGTTGGTTATTACCACCTGGTCGTTGGGGTAGAAACGATCTTCAGTTGTGGTGCTATTCGCCTCGATCTGCGCTTTCTGCTCGGGAGTTACGAGGTCTTTCAGAATGGACGGAACCACTTTCGGCTGCACCTCATCAAACAGGTACATCTCGGCCGAATCCTTGTCGGACTGGCTGGGCTTCTCAAGGTTGTGCCGGAACATGCGGGCGTTGTAATTGTCGCCCCGGGACTCGGCCTCGGCCAGGGCGTTTTCCATCAACCACCGGTCCACCCGCTTCAAGGTGTTCTCGGCCTTTCTGTTCGAGTCGGTTGCCACTTTCGGAAAAGGAGAGGTCTGCCGGCCGGTCGCGGTGAGGCGCACGTCGCCTTCAGCCAGCATTTCGCCGGTTTTGCCGCGGGGAATGGATATCCCGGAATTTTCCAACCCTTTGACGTTTTGATTTTCGGTTCCGGAACTGGTTTTGTTTTCTGTTTTCGAATTCTCTGAGGTCTGGCCTGTTTTTCCCCCTGGGTCGCCGGTGAGGTGCTGCTCACGAATGAACCACCCGCCATCCTTCTTGAAGGTGAATTTGTCGATGGCCTTTGCTTCTTTCCAGGTAATGTCGGTGCGGACTATTCCGCGAATGGTCTTGCCTTTCTTGGTGACGTGCTCAACGATATTGTCTTTTTTTGGTGTTGTTGAGTTAGGAATATTATTTTCTATAATTTCAATGGCGCTAGCCGTTTCATCACCGGCCTGTTTCTGCTCCATTTTCTCCGGGTAAAGTTTCGCGATACCGTTTTTCGCCCACTGGTTATTGCTGTACGCCTGCAGAACAGGAAGAGGAACGGGAAGATCAAACCGCAACGCTTCTTTCACAGAGCGCGGATGTGCAGCCAGGCGGATGGCCTTTTCGTCGGTATCTGTGATCCCTGCGGTGTACTCTTTGGGAGTCATTTGATATGGACTCTTTTCAGAAACAGTGGCTTTCGTTTCGGCATTCGCAAATTCGACTTTTGGCATTCCGAAAGTGGGTTTTCGGAATGTGTCCTTTTTCGATTTCGTCTCAGAAAAGACAGTTCTTTCTCGGACGAATACACCTTGGCTTGGCCCTTTTCCGCTCACCCATTTCTTGAATACCGGCATGGCGATTCGAGTAACAGATTTGCCACCTGTCCACCCTGCCTCATAACTGGAATTGTAGAGGGCAAGGGCTTCCTGCTCGCTATTCACGCCAGCCACGACCTTGTGCTCATCGAAAGAACCATCTGCCTTGTGCTGGTTGACCACGTAGACATTATCCGCCCCGCCCTGATAGCCGGGTTTCACCATGATATCGACATGATCCTTATCATACCCCTTGGACCCGAGTATGCGGCCGTAGTCGGCCTTCATCTCCTGGGACCATTCTTTGCCTGAAGCGTCCTTGCCGGAGCGCACCGAGCCGGCCGGGTTTTCGATGGAAAGACTCAGCCCGTCGATTGAAGCCTTGGCGGTCTTGTAGTTCTCAGCTTCCTTTTGGGCTTCGGTCGGCGCGAGGTTGATATCCTTGCCGTGGACGATGGAGGAAGGATTGTCTACCGTGTTCTTAGGCGCCGCCTGGACGCTCTGTTCCCCGGTGCCGCCTTCCAACCCTGTGGTACGAATATCCCCTTGCTGAACAGATCCTCCATCTGTTTTCCCGTCAGATACAAGTGAGCCGCTTCCCGCCCCGTCTGTTCCTTGTGGTAGAGAGCCAATCTCTCTATATCCTGGATACTTATTGATCTGCCCATCTGTCTCTCCTTCTGGTTGATTTGCAAAAGCCGCTGCGGCATCATCAAGGCGCGCCTGTCTCCCCTCCACATCGACCATGGCCGGCGTCTGTTCCTGGTTCATGAACGCCTGAGCGGATTCTTCGGCGGTCGGCGGTCGGCCTGTACGGTTCGCTTCCAACTCTTCCATGGAAAGCTCTCGGTCAGCCAAACCCTGCTTTAGATTCTCGAATCGCTGCTTTCTGGTCCTGGTGTCGGCCATGCCCTGTTCGTCTTCTGCCTGGCCCGTCAGGTCCCACATCAGGTCGCGAGTCTCTTCCGGGAATTGCTGATTGAGGACATCGGCGTCTATCTGGTCCCTGGCCCCTTCCGGAAGGATGGGGGAGTAGCCCTGCTGCTGGTCCGGACCATAGCCAGGCTCTTGGCCGGGAACCGGAATACCGAGATGATCAAACACCCCTTCCTTCACGAACCGGTCTTTGGCGTCCTGGGGAAGTTGCGGATCATTGAAGAATTCGAGTGCAGCATTGACCCGCTGTGCTCGGTCATCTTCTGATTCGACAGGTGAACCGGTGAGTATCCCGGCCAGTTCGACGGCGGCTTGAGAGTCGGGAGAGTCGGTATTCTCGCTGTTGAGTGATTCACCGAGAAGGGCATTGACCTCGTTTTCAAGAGGGTCTGTGCTTGCTGATCGGCGGATAGGCCTTCCGGCGGCAACGTCTTCAAGAGCTGCAACGCGCCACTGATCAGCGTCAGGGACCTTGTTCTCCTTGGCCGACTCATAAAGTGCGTTGACTATTTCCGCCCTGGTTTCCGGTTCGGTGGCTTTCGGGTCGTTCAGGGCGTTGTCAACCGCTTCGGCATGCTGTGACCGGCGATAAGAGGCATGCAGGCCAAACGGCGCGAGCCAGGCGGTCATGCCGAGCGTCGGTAGGATTGACGCCTTGGCCTGTTCAATTGGATCGGTGTTGACGCCAGCGTTCTTTTCGACTGTGGCTTGGCCGTAGTTCTGGCCCATCTCCGTTAATGTTTCGCCTATAGCTGTCTTGACCAATGCCTTGGCAAACGGCCGAAGGATTTCTTTGTTGGTGGCTTGGCCAATGACACTCGAGATGGTTTTTCCCGCACCAATGCCGAGCAGATCTTTACCGAAACCGAGAAACTTTCCGCCAATATAGGTGCCGAGAGTTTCACCGGCAGTCTCGATTGCGCCAGACTTCCAGCCGGCAGTTTCGGCTGCCTCCTCGGTGCCGCCTGCTTCCATGACCGCTTCTTTCGTCTGCTGCGCCTGGGCCATGCCCATAGGAACGGCTCCACCAAGGGCGGTAAGTCCAAGGCCTATGCCGCCGGCAGTCAACGCTTCCGGCAGGAGGGCAACACCGGCACCCACGGCCAGTGCAGGGACAATCGATGACGGAATCATCTCTGCGCCTTGAGCGAGGGTATTGGTGACGGCACTATGGTCTTCCGGGTGAAGCTGGTTCTCCGGACGCTCAAGGTATGCTTTACGGTTTTCCGCCAGACTTTTTCCGTAATGCGCCAGGCCCTGGGCCTTTTCCTTGCCGATGATGTTTTCGGTAACGGGTGATTCCGTTCCCCACTGAAGCGCCTGACCGGCCATCTCCGGAAGGACACCCAAGGTGCCACGCTTCCATGCGGTGCCGAGTTCTCCAAGTGCTGACCGCGGCTCCTGCGGCTTAGGGGTGTTCGCGATAGATTCTACCTGATCAAACACACTGAGACTTTTGCCGGCTGTCGCGTTTTGAACAGGTGGCGGGACCGGATCGGAAGCGTCGATAGAAGAGGATATCCGAGAATCTACATCATCAAAGATGTTGCCCATTGAGTATATCCCAATTAGTTGAATTTATTCTTTAAAGCCTTGTATTGCTCGGGATCGTTTTTGGCAAGGTCGAGAAGTACAGACATCTGTTCTGGTGAAGCGTTGTCACTATTGAAATCGTTACCGAAAAGACTATCAATATAGCCAGGAGGGTACACGAATCTCCCTGTTCCTGGGCGTTGGACGCCTTTTTTGTCGAACTCTGGCTTTACATATGTCGGGACATCGCCTTTGTCTTTCTTCTCATCCTTGTTCGCTAGTGTTCTCAATTCTGTGGCAATAGCGCTTTTCCTTTTCGAATCGGTATCAGGAGAGAGGTATTCCTGCTGCAGTTTATTGATCGTGTCAACCTGCGCAAGTCTGCCTTCATTCAACGATGAGCTTGCCTTGTAATTACCGATCTGCGCTGTCGAGAGATTTTCATCGATAGTGTTTTTCCGATTCATCTCTTTGGCGCGATTGGCTTCCACGACAGATTGTAACCCGAGTTTCTCCCGTTCTACGCCGAGCTGCCCTTGATTCCTGGTATTAGCTCCTCCTTCGGCGATAGTCCTTTCCTCCAAAGATCCTTGGTTTGCAATTATTCTTTCGTTTAGGCTCGACCTTTGTTTCCATCCCATGCCTGGCGCATTTTCTTTCGTGAGAAGACCATCGGTTGGAGAAGATCCTTTGGTTTTCTTGCCGAGAATTCTATCTGCATTCATTGAGGCAAGCTGCCCTTGAGACAGTCCTGATTGCTGTACCTGCGCGTCGTAACGGTTTATCTGCGCTGTAGGTCGAACAGGATTTTCCATGAATCGATTTATCGCAGATCGGTCTGTGCCTGGGGCAAACTGCACATCGAGATTTCCAACCTGGCGAAGACTGCCAGCAGGAATCTCAGTTGCTGGTCCGGATGGGGGCCTACTGCCCTCAAGAGCATTCGCTGTTTTGAATGCAGCTACGTCACCCAAGGCTTTGCCGCCAGCATTCCCCGGGCCGATATTGGTCAACATGATTGGCCCTGTGGTGCGGTTCGTATTGTAAAGGGATGGATCGTTCGCAGGATTGGCCATTGATAGCGGCACAGCTGCCCCTGGCATGGCGGTCTGTTGTGGTTGAGAAGCAGGTGCAACAACAGGCTGAACAGCTCCTGGATTTTGCTTTGGCGACACAAACGGCTGATGTTCTGGTGTGTGCTGTGCCAACATCGAACCATCAGGCGGCTTAGGACGTTGAATAGGAGGCGTTGTTGTCGTCGGCGAGATGTTCGTCACCGCGCCATGAGGATTGGTAGCCGTGGCTCTCGCTGCCGGGATAGGAACCGGTGCGATGTCAACCCCGGAACCTCCAACCTTTCGCTCATAGTTCGGCCCCATCAAGGCCCCAACTGCCTCGCGTTCTCCAACTGGAGTTCTATTGGCGGTCACCGGATCGTTTGCAGTATTAACGAAGTCGGCCAAAGAATTTCCGGTGGCATCCTGGACAGCACCGACTTGTGGCGCCAGTTGTCCTGCAGGCTGGGCAACATCTTTCAATCCCTGCTTTATCCCCATGACTCTCAAATGTTCAGGAGAAGACCGCCTCCTTCTGTCCATTGCTTCTTGTCCGAGTATCGGCTCGCTGGCACCACCAGCAGAAGAAGGGCTGTTCTCCGGGGTAAATGCGCCACCAGAAAGATTCGGATCTATTTTTGATACTGACGATGCGTTGACATTGAACCGTGGCCCTGTAGATTGCGGGACAATATCTTTCAACCCCGCAACTGCCGAGCTCGCCTGATTGACGATATTTCCTGCCTGATAGCCGAGAGATGCCGATGGTGGTAGTCCTTGAGATAGCTGTCCACCTTCAGTAAAACCAGGCTTTTCTTTTCTTGCTCGCATGAATGCGTCGGTAAAATTTTCACTGGCAACCATGAAGGAGACCTCCTCGTTTTTGTTCGTAATATCTTTTTATTAATATCTCGGACTCTGCCATTACTAAGATAAATTGGCAATCCATTAATTGTATAAATAGTTATACGTCATGGTTATGGGCGTGGGTCTCCCCAATACTGTCGGAATGTTGCCAATGCTCCCCTCTGGTCTCGGTTGCGGAAGTGCTGTGACCGATAGAAGTATTGACCGCGTTCAGAGCGCTTGCCAGGACCTGGGCGGCGATATTGCTGATGGCATCGAGAATCTTTTCACGGAGAGCATTGATCGATACCGTGCTGTCGAGCAGAGCCTTGACTTCCTGCACAGCCTTCTCGAGTTCAAGCCTCGACTTTTCGAGTTTCGCTTTCTGGTTCTCGGTCAAAGCGTTGAACAGATCAGCCTGCGCCCTGATCTTCGAGGCGTAGACATCCCCATCGACCTTATGGGCTTCGACCAGGCTCGACCGCTCCTTGGCGATCTGCTCGGTCTGAGCGATGGCCCCGTCCGTCTGCGCCCTGAAGGAATCGACAACCACCTTGTTATCGGCGGCGTATGCCTCCATGATGCCTACCTTCGCCTTCAGCTCCGCTTCGATCCCCTGCCACTGAGCGACATACGCCTTGTTTTTCTCGGCATAATTGTCGAGAATCAGTTGGGCCGCCGCCTTTTTCGCCTCAAGAGACAACCTGCCTGAGTTCTGGTTGAATTCTCTAAGTATCTGCTCAAGCTGGATTGCCTTGTCGAGCAGGAAGTTGGTATTGGTCTGTGCCAACTCAGCCTGCTTTGTGGCAATCTCGGAGTTTAGCACCGTGTTCTGGCGCAGGACCTCTGCCGCCATCCGCTGCTCAATCGATCGCATCGCAAGTTGAGGGAATGGGATTGCCCTGGATCCAAGTTCCCTGGTTGCGGTGAGAAAGGCGCTTTCGTTTTCAACCCGTTGCCGCTCACGCCCCCTATCCCACATTCCGGCCTCTATTGCCGCACCTAACCCGGACCCGCCTACCAGCAGTCCGTCATGCACCTTCGTGAACAAGTCGAGCCACATCTCAGATGTATACGGCGTCTCGGAATATCCAAGGGCAGGATTGACATCTGCTGGCTTGACTGGAGTCGTATAATCAAGGGAGATTGCCGGTGATGTTTTCAAAACCGGGGCAAGTGGAAAAACCACATCTTCGAATCCTGGAAGAGTTAATGCTCCAGGAGGAGAAATCCCGTTGAAGCTGATACCTGCGACCTCATCAATAACCACATCGCCGATAATGTCCTTCCAGCCTGCAGGCATTGAAATTGAAGTCAGGGTATCATTCAATTCTCCCAGATAAGTATTCACCTGGGTTTTCATATCCTCGACCAGGGTAAATGTCTGGTCATACTTCTCGATCAGAACATTACGGCCACCGGCATAACCTGCAGCCATCTCATCAACATTTCCTTCGTCTACATCAACAAATGTGCCGTCACCAGCCATTACGCACCTCTCAATGATTCATAATCAACTTCTGCACCATTATGGAACAATCGCGTTTTTGTAACACCGTCGAAATTATATCGTACTCGTAACTGCTTCTGATCCGGCGCGAGCAACACCTGTCCGACAAGCTGAGCCGTGCCGCCTACACTTAAATCAAGCATCTCGACCATCGGCAACCCGGTTATTCTGTCAACTCGTCCTCCAAAAAAAACCGAGAAATTTGGCGCAAGACTGAACTTGTCTCCGAGGTGCCTGCTGATTTCCAGGCTCAATGCATCAGTGAAATGGGTAACGTAAAGCGAAAAAACCCTGCCCCATTTAGGGAACTCATATGGCACACCAACTTGAGTGTAAGATTTTGTAGCTGTATCAGACCAATCAAGTTCAGCAGAAGCAAATGACGGAGGAGGAACTGAAGGAAAATCAGGAAATGAGTCAGCAGCACCCATATTGCTATTATCAGTTATTCCTACATTAAACTCTATAATATATTGATTTCCAGGAGAGAAAGACCACTGCTCAAGAATGGTTGAATTTCCGTCGATATCAAACAGATTTAGCACAAAGTTAACGGTTATCGAGACAGCAACGCTTTCTGATTCAGAACTTTCATCTACGTTAGCTGATATAATTCCTGCATTCCACGATAAGATAATAATAGCTTTAGGGCATGACCATACTATAAAGCATCCTTTAGATGTATATTCTCGAAAATTATCATATGAAGTTACTTCTGGAACACCTGGATATGTATATGTTTCTGAATAATTTCTTTCCGCAGTCGCTTGTGTTGACCACTCTCCTATTTTATTACCTGATAGGAAGTATTCTGCGATCGCGATTCCACTGAAAGTTTTCGTATTTGACAGCACTCTTTCTAGTTCTTCAACAAACCCGCTTTCATCATATCTCCATGTCGATGTATAGTTTTGTTCATACTCTTCAGATGTTGAGTATTGACAAGTCATACTAATATTAAATTCAGGATAATCCCGTATTGTCTCTACATTACCAAATGAATTAGCCTCTGAACTTGTTGAAGTAACTGCAATGTCTACGTAATAATCAACATCATGTTCAGGCTCTTCCGGTTTGCCGGTTTCAATATATGTCTGTGTTCTGCTTCGCTCTGTTGTTGCTGTTGTAGATGCGGAAATATCCTGGTAAGTGGTAATTACCTCACTCAAGGCGCCGTTTTCAAGCCACACCGGGGAATACTTTATGCGTTTCTTTACGAACTGAAGATGTAAATCATTGTTATTATCAAGATAGTATCCTCCCCAATCACCACATAATGCTACGCCATAGAACCCAGCCGTCTCATCCCATCTAAGTGCGAGCATGTCGTAATAACCGGCAATAGTGAACGAGGAAACAACTGTTTTAATTATTGGCGTTTTCAGCTCTAATGATCTCGGACATATCATGTACGCATAAACAGGAACGGTGAGCGTTACAGATAGGTCGTTTACATTTCTGCTTGACGCAAATTCTATGGGGAAAAAGAATCTATAAGCGTACCCTCTGATAATCCTGATAGGCCAACTGGTTTGCATGACAGAAGCGAGTTCAGAAAAGTTCGGTAGCATATACTCTTTAATCGACGTTACCTGATTCCCAACCACAACAGGAATAACCGTCCCGGTATTCGTCACAGTACCGCGAGGATTTCCATTGATATCTGGACTCACTGGGACGCACTTGGTATATCCAGTTGGTACACCATCAATGATCTCAGGCTCCTCGGTAAACCATGGCTCCCCATATGTGGCCCCTGATATTGGCAGTCCAGTAAGCATGAAGCAAGCTGCAGGTACAGGAGAAGAATGATACTGGCGGTCAAGCCCGATAATCAACCACCTGTTCGGATCATCAGTGATCATCGAATCAAGGACCAATACTCTATCTCCGACGCACAACCACATAGATGGAGGCTCAACCCCATCGGGGAGAAGACATCCGACACACGCCGAATCGATTTCAACCGAATTCGTTGCCGCCGCGAGTTCAGGATAAACTGGCCCTGACCATTGCACTGTCGCAGTCAGATGTCCTTCAGCTATTGAAAGAACAAGCGCTCGGAAAACGCAGGCGTTGAAGAAGTTGAAAGAAACCCTTGGAGGATAGCAGGTGCTTTTGATATCGGTCACCGCTGCACCTCCTTGAACTTCGATTCGGAGTGCGCCAAGTGGGATATCCTACAGCTGATCATTGAACACGCCTCACGGCTGGGGACCGTATAATCCCCCGTAAGCGGATCAGGCTCAAAGACCACGAGGACGAGTTGCCCTACCCTATACGGCCTCATCAGCATGGGCAGAACCCCGGAGAGCAGGACATACCGATACGTGCCTTCAAGATTGCACACCTCAACGTCATACGTCCACGTGGGATCAAAATAGTCGTAGCAACCTCGCCTCTTCGGCCCGACGATCTGCCCGATTGCGAGATGACAGTTGCAGTAGCATTCCAGGTCCTTCCTCCTGGGTGCTCCGCCCCTGTGTGGAACGTGAATATGAACGTGCGACTCACCGAACGACGACCACACTTCAATTACAGAGCCATCTGACATTCTCCTTGTCTGGTGCTCCTGCTTGAACTTGTCGAGCCCCATCTTTTGAGCCCGGTCGATTTTTTTCTCAACGGAGATGAGCATGGAACTTGCCCTACCAAGCAACATCTCACCGGCATGAATATTCCCGGTGATGTCCAACCTCCGAGGCACCTTCCGGAATCCGATCAGTTTCGTTGCCATTAATGCACCTGGTTACGGATATACCGGAGAGCGCTGGGCAAAACTGGAGAACTGTCATCCTTGAACCTGCAAACGAAAGAGGGAATTTCTGCAACCATCGAAATTCCTTGATCAACCTCATCTTCCGCTTCGGCAAACGACCCTCTAAATCTTGGCAACCTCCCTGAAAAAGAGAAGCTATATCCGGCATTGCCGGAGAATTCAGCCGAGAATGCCGGAAGTGTGGCCACCATTGAGAAGAACTGCTCGCCGCCGATCTCTGCAGAAACTTTGAATTTAGGAAGAGTGGCGAGCATGTCGAACTTCGATGAAGTTCGTATGCTGCCGGTTACAGAAAATGCCGGAAGTTGAGCATCAATTATCGCGCCGGCTTCAAACCCTGCGGTAAACTTTGGGAGTTCTGCAGTTATCCGATTTGTTGAATCACGAATGTATCCATAACCGACAAAAGACGGCATAACTGCCGTGGCTATAATATCATAAGACCTTATAACTGCATTGAATGCGGGGATGTCTGCGTCTAAAGTTGTGCCAAATCCTGCATCTGCGACAAAAGAAGGAAGTTCTCCGGAAACTGCGGCACCAAATGCAGAATAGCCGTTGAACGATGGTAATGATCCATCTACGAGCCCACCAAAATCGACGTTACCCGTAAATGATGGAATGGTTGCATCGAGAGAAATGAAACTTGTTATGTGGATACTTGACTCAAAAACTGGCAGGACAGCTACTGATTCAAGGCCAAACTCTAGGCTCGCCTCGAATCCTGGTATGACAGCATCGATAGCGATACTTGCAACTTCCTCTCTAAATCGTATCTCTTGAACAGCAACCCAATTGATCGATGTTCCGCTGGTCCACATCGTATTGATGATGACCAGGAGATATGGCGCATACTCGGAAGTTGAGAAATCTATCCAATCTGACCATGTATTGAATGCAGCATCGTTAACCTGATATGCTCCGATGTAAACTTCTTCACCGGCAAAAACTCCGGTTGCAGAAGCATAAACTTTGATATCTTTCGGAAAGTTTTCAGCTCCAGCATCGCCACGTCTGTTGAACTGGATTCCTGTTATCTGCTTGCTTGTGCCAAAATTCCACTTCAGCCAGCACCTATCAGATCCGTCAGGTCCATTACCTATAGACGATATCCAGCAATCAATACTGCCGCTCGACGATACACCATTAAACGCCTTCGCTGCAGTATATGAAGACGAGTAAATGCTTGACGCGGAGATCATTGCCTTGGCGGCAGTTGATCCATCGCTTTCAAAAACAACGATTGACATATCAGGTTATCCGGTCCCTTTACGCCGGGAACTGCACAGATCCGACGTCTATGGTCCTGGTCTCGCCAGTCAGCACATTGGGGTTCGGCATGATAAATGTGGCTCCAGACGCTGCGACCGTCCCATCAAACCTTCTAGCCACAGCACTTGCCCCGGTGATTTTGGCGTTGTCGTAAACCCTGGCGAACTGCACCAAGCCATCTGCCAATATCACGCAGGACCATATCTCAGCAGGGTTTTTCACAACCTTACCATCGCTGTCCAACACCCAACTCAAACCATTATCTGGTTGACCAGGTGTAAAAGCCCCTGAGTTTTGCGTCACAAGCCCTAAAAGCGTAAATCCCGATTCGTCTGCATCTGCGTCTGCAGGCTGCGCCCCGCCTCCAAACAGCCCAACTACGCAATCGTTGTACATATCGCCGAACGATTCGCCGCCCGGCTTCATCATGTCATTTCTACATCCTGTCGAAAATTTAAGCGGCATAACATCCTCCTGTTAGCCCCTGCCGAGGGCTTGATTGATTGGTAGAACTGAGAACTGGTTAATAGTGCAATCTGCCCCGTCGACGTTCTGAATCTTGAACTTCCAGTAGCGCCCATCATGCTTTGCGCCACTGGAAAGACGACTGGCAAAAGATTTTCGTATAGTCTGGCGGCCGGTCTTTGAATTCTCTGTAAAGATCTGCATGCCGGCGACATCATCCGCATACGGGGTCACGGCAAACGATCCTTGTGAATTGGTGCCAAGGTAGAACCGCCGCATGCTCTTCACCCCCTTGTAGCCGAAATCCGTCGTCAGCGTCTCGATATCCATATCGATGTCGACGCCGTTGTAATCGTCACCGCCGAGAAGGTAGATTCCCGAATCGCTGCAGGCCAGGAACTCATCGCCTCTTCGACAGAAGCTGTTGAACGGGAAATGGCTACGGTTGGTGGTTGCTTTGCCGCGCAGCTCTCCGACGGTTAGAGCCGTTTGAGTGCAGAACGAATCGTCAAGAGTGGCAATCAGATCATACCCCCGCAGTAGCGCGGCCCCGCGACTTCCCGACGATGGATATGCCACCCGATCTTTCGTGATATTGATAAAGATTCCGCCAGGCGCCCCGAGTCCTATCCCTTCACGGCTCAACCACAAGGAGCACAATCCAGGGGAGGAAAGTCCAATCTCTAGCGCTTCAACCTTCTCTGTGGCCACGCCCCATTCGATGGCCGGATAATTGGCTACCTGCTTCGGTGCCATATCATCCAGGCAACTGCCGGCGAGGAACCAAGTAGTCTTCTCGTCGCTGACGAAGAGCCCGCCGTCTACCGACAGAACCATGATAATTCTGCCGGCAAGAGAGAAAGCCTTACTGCAATCCCATAGCCCGAAGTCACCCAACTCGGACTCGAACAGCGAATTGCCGATAGCTCCGAACATCCGGCCGGCATGAATGGCAATCTTCTCGAAGTTTGGGATGGTAGGCTCGAAAAAACGTGTAGTTGTAGGCCCGTTGTAGGTGCCGACATTCCAGACATACGACAGGGCATCCCTTACTATTCCCTTGTCAGCGCCATTGACGTAATAGGTCTCGTTGCCGTATTGCTGGTAGCAGATGCGGTCACCGGTCATGCCAGACCGTATTCCTGACAAGGTGTTGTCAGGTGCAACCTGGTGAAGCGATGTGCCTTGAGCAACCAGGCAAATACCGTCATCACGAAAAATGCTATGGCCGTCAGTCAGAGCCCTGACCAGTCCATAACCATCAGCCCTGGCGATCCTCTTGCCTTCGGTGATAACAGCATTGACCGCATACGCAAGGTCATGTTTCCCCATTTCCGCCGGATCAACGGCGGTGTTGAGGCCTAGGCAAACGTCTATGATGTCGATAGGATCGCTCATCTTTACCGTGCCCCCAGCCAACCGAGATTCGATGACGGCCTTTTCGGGTACACCTCACCATGCTCCTTGCAGTACACATCTAGGATGGCAATTTTTTCCTTCAGCATCTCATCATGTGCAATGGTGTTGGCCTTTGGCCCCTCCATGCGATCTTCGATCCTGTTGAAAATTTTAACGCAGGCGTCATGGATTATTGCCCAATCGAAATCATCATTTCCATAAGCACCGTCTGGATTGGTTACCTCTGGCAAGAAAACCATATCGACCGGAAGACGATAGAAATACAGCTCAATGTCAGTAGCTGCAGCCGGAATCTTTTGATAAATCAGTATCCCTTTTTTGATGGCCACGGCTGCAACATCTCCAGAGTCTGTGCTCAATCCTTCGCGCGCCATGGACATTGATACGACATCCTTGAAAATCTCTATGTCTTTTCCAGCAACACGTGCATGGAAAAGGTTTTTATGAAAAGTGTCCGGGAGGTTTACTTCTATCCCGGCACCGGTTGTGACGGTATCGAATCCGTCTTTCAGATCGGGAAGGAGAAGAAGGTCTGCTATTCTCCGCTGAGAACGGTTAATCCTTTTCAAGATATCTGCAGGATCCTCGTAGCTAGGATCATCGACTATATCTATGACCTCTTGGCACAACTCCTCAGCGTTCATGCTTTACTCTCCCTTTACCCAACCGAAAAGTTCCTTGGCGTTCTTCATGATTTCTTCGAACTGTGCCTTGGGAGTGACGGTGTCGGCGGACATGGTTGTAGAACATCCGCAGTTTATGGATGCTGTCCTCAGTGCCGCTTCGAAACAACCGAGACGGATCTCCTGCTGTTTCAACTTCAAAACCTCTATTTCAAGGTTCATACGATTATCCTCGAAGCGCACGGCCACGAAGAGCCGTGCGCTGTTTGAATTACCGGCCAGAATCAGCCGGAAGTAGCAACCGACTCAACCAAGATCGTCACCTTTTTCCCGGCGTTCGCTATGTTGTTGTCGTTTATGACCATTACCAGGTCATGTTTTTCGGCAACTTCCAAGGGCAGAGCGAGCGCCTCGATATCCTGGGAAGCCACGATGTCATGAGCCGCACCGAACTTATCAGGATCATCCGTCCCGCCATCTTCCCGGCTGATATAACCAAGGTCGATATCCGATCCAGCATTGAAAGCGGCGTCCGCGATAATCCGCATGCGCCAGTAGGTGTTGTACTCACTCTTCTTGCGAAGTTTCACCACGGTTCCATCGGCTTCGGCACCGGTGAAGGTGTACTCCAGTTTCTCATAGTTTACGTTGCCACAATGTGACTGATGAGCCAGGTCTTTGTAGCATGCTGCTTCGATAGTAGGCATGAAAACCTCCAAAAGTTTTAATCAGTTACAAGGGGGCAGAGAAATGCTACCCCCTATTTGTCGAACTATTTAGACCACGGCCGCGTCGAACGCGCAGACGCCATAGTCGTTGATCCGGCCGGCAGAATCGGCGAAGCGGATCTTGGCCAATCCCATGATCCAGTCCATCCACTGACGCCACCAGGCTTTCTGGTTATAGAGCTCGCCGTCCATGAGGAAGTTCCCGAAGCCGCCGGGCAGGACCGAGCCGTAAGCCATAGCCAGGGCCTGGCCGCCGAGGATAATACCGCGCTCGACAGTCACACCGGCAGGAACGGTCTGGTTGTTCTCGGTGGCCGCGTCATCATTGGCACAAACCTTGACGGACTCTCCGGCCTGCCAGCCGATGGGCTTGTTGTAGCGCTTGAACAGGATGTTATCCTTCATAAACATCTCACCCTTGAACAGCGGGTGGTTGAACCCGTTGGTCCGTTTCAGGGCATTGGCGACCTGCAGTTGGAAATCGGTCGCGGCGCTCTCAAAGTTGGACCACATCTTGGGCGTGATGAAGGCGAGGTACATCGGATCGGTGCCCGGCTGAGTGTCGGAAGCACCAAGGCTTACCGGCTGCAGCGGGTGCGGCATCAACTCGATGGCCTCTTTGAACTTCCGGGTGTCATCCGGTCCGAAAGTATCGTTGGCGGTGATGGCGGTCAAGCCATCGGTGCCGGAGATGGACGATGCAGAACCACAGTAGAACTTGCGGTCGAAGGTCGGGGCCGTTACCGGGTTGACCATGATCTTCGCGTAATCCGCATCGGTCGCAAGGGGCAGGATCCGGTCGGAAGAGACATAGGTGCCGCGGGCGCCGGCGAGCAGGTTGACTGCTACCTCGTCGGTCAGATCGCCGTGGTACTCGGTCAGGAGCGGCCGGCCGAGTTTCTTGAGGTTGTAGCCAACCTTCTGCTGCTCCATCATCAGCGGAACACGAACAGCCTTGTGGCACTGGTCGATCCTCATCTCGAACCGGGCAGAGCTCACATCCTCCTCATAGCCATCGCGCTTTTCGATGCCCATGGAGGGCTTGCCCGACAGTTTGTGGATGATGGTGACTGAGACCAGGTTGCCGTGAGACTTTGACAGGTCGTTGATCTGTACCACCGGAGCAGTCGGGGGAGTTTGAACCTTGCCATCCCGGGCGTCGATCATCGTCGGCGCACTGGCGGTCAGCAGGTTGGGGAGGGAGTGCTGCTTGTGGCACTCCGAGAAAATGATACGGTCAGCTAAATACTGTTTTGAATCGGGCATAATATCCTCTATTTAGATTCCCAATGCCTTGTCGATTTCGTCGCGGACCTTCTGCGGCTGGCTGTTATAGAATGCCATCTGCTTTGCCGGGTCCGTAATCGCTTCCATCTGCGACAGTGGGTCGTTTCCGTTGGACGGTATTGGAACACCACCTGCACCTGAGAGTGAGGGAGCCGGGGGTGCATTCCCGGCCTGCGCTCCAGGCTTGGTTGCGCCCTGCATAATATCGTTTTTCACCGATTCAACCACCTTGGCGAACCGGTCTGCATAGGGGAGTTTCGCGTATGCTGGATCGGTAAGCATCTCGCCGTCCTTCGCGACAGCCCGCGACCAAAGGGCCGGGCTGTTCTCCTGCCAGTAGGAAAGCTCATCATTCGCTTCGATGGCTTTCAGTAATTCAGGATCAACTTCTTCAGTTCTGGTTTGCGCTGGTGGTTTAACGGCAGTTTCCGGTTGCCCGGTAGTGGCCGGTGCCGCTGGCTTGATCGCTTGCGCCTTCAAAATCTCGATCATGTCTGCCAGCTCGTCACCGAATTCCGTCCGGATCTCCTCCATCTTCTCGGGAGTGAATGCCGCAGCCGGATCTTTGACGCTGCCGGGGAGCTTAATCCCCTTGTCCTGGATGGCGGTCTTGATGGCGGTCAGCTCATCTTTGAGCTGGTTCACCGTGCTTTCCAGTACATCGGCCTTGGCCGCTTTCGCCTGGGTCTCTTCGAGTTGCCGTTGAAGCTCTTTTTTCGCGTGACGTTCAGCCGCCCACTTACTCGGCGGCGCGATATGCTTCGTCAGGTCCTCGTCCTTGGCCGCAGGTGCGGCGGCTACTGGCTGTTCTCCAGGTGCGGCGGCAGCCGGTGCCGCCTGCTCTGCCGGGGTGGTTCCCGGTTCGGCCGGTGGCGTCGTTGACGCTTGTGGTGCCGCTGGCTCTTGGGGGGTCGGCGTTTGCGCGACCGCAGCCCCTGCCTCTTCGGCCACAAGCTGGTCTTCGAGTTCCCGCATCTGTTCGAGACTCATCTTGTTGATCTTTGCTGAACTGATATCTACTGCCATTTGAAACTCTCCTTTCTTGCGTTTTTACGGTGTTGACGCCTCACGAGGCAGAGATTGCATCCCCCTGCCGGGGAGAGACGGGGCCGGTGCATTGCCCGCCGGGGTAGGTGTTGCTGCTCCTGATGCACCAGGAGGGAGGGCCTTACGCTGATCAGGCTGAGGCCCTCCATTGTTCCGGCCGGGGCGGGGCCCATTAAGGGCGATGCCGCCGGCGGCCGGGGTGCTTCCTGCTGACGAACCAGGGAAAGGCGTTATCCCCTGTTCCATCAGCTTGAAATTTCGAATGAGTTGGGCTGTCTCAATACGCTTCTTGAGCGCTTCGGCCGTGGCGTTGGCCGCCTGGGCGTTCTTCTGCTTGGCCCCTGCCTGCAGGTCTTCGACCTCTGCGACAAACTTCTGGATCTCTAATTGCTTCATCTGGGCAGCCTCTTCGGCCTGGGCCGCTTCCTGCTGCTCGCGCTTACCCTCATCCTCTTCGTAGCCGAGTTTTTTGTTGATCAGCTTGATAGCCTGCTCTTTTTTCGGCATCTCGGATGATTCGAGCCAGAACGGCAGAAGGACTCCCTTGAAATCGTCGGGGATCTTGTCGATGATGGCGGTAAGCCGCATGTGGGTGTGCTGCTTGTACCCGGCAGAGGTATGAATATCCTGCATTGCCACTTGGGCACGGAGAAGAGAGACGCGATTATTCAGGCCATCGTTCAGGGTTACCTGCTTCTTCTGCTGGCCAATCTCCTGGGGAATGCTCACCATCACCCGGCGCTCGCCGATATCCGTCACGACATGGGCAAACGCAAGATCGCCCACACACCTGCGGGCATGTTGGTAGTTCGCATTGATCTTGCCGAGCGATTGGGCACCGAGTTCTGCGATAGACTCGACAGCAATTCCACTCTGGTCTGCCTCGGTCTGACCTTGGAAAGTCGCGTAGATACCGGAAGCGGCGCTTATCTCTTCTCTTGCCCTTTTGCATATGCCCTCCAGTACCGCGATTTTCTCCCACTCCCGGATAACCTCGAACTGCCGGCCATGCTTCTTGTTGATCACGCCGTCCGTGCGATTGATCTCGAATATTGCCTGGGCGTCGGTCATGCCCTGCAGGGCGTCGTGGTCCTTCTCGATACGGCGAGAGCGGAGGATGCGCTGAATCTCCATCGCGGCCCGGTTGTACTCTTCCTGTGGGCCGCGCATGCGCCGGATGAGACCGACAGGGCAGTTATTGCCATCCTCGCGGCAGCCGAAGAAGGGTACGTAAGGGAAATGGTTATGAGGTTCGGGGCTGGGCCCGTCCCATATCAGGTGCGGTCCGACGAACCAGGCCACCCGGCAGACATGAATCGGGACCTTCCGATGCAGAATGCCAAAGCCGGAGGCGAGAATATCCAGGTGGATCGGATTGTCCTTGCGGAATTCCATCACCGCGCCGTCCTGGGTGGCAATCAGGTCGCGGGGCTCGACTACCTTGTAGTAGACCTCATAGATAGCCACTCGCGGCCGGCCGCTGTTGTTGTCCAGGACCATATCCATCGGGTCGGTGTACTCATTCAGCGAGGTGAACCAATCGACGTGAGGGCCTTCTTCCGAGATATCGATCGTTCGCCAGTCGCTGAACGTGAAATCAATGAGCTCGTGAAACTGCTTGCCGAGAAAACCCTTGGCCGAGTCCTTGTCGAAAAACTTCCGTCGAGCCAGCCACCGACAGTCGCGGCGTAGATCAATGGACCGGCCGCGCATATCCCACCATATTTCATCACGGTGGACATCCTCAACGAGGAGTTTGCCGGGGGCGAGCGGATCGGGATTGCGGGCAACATGTATCCAGCCAATCCCGACACCGGCCTGCAGCTCATAGGCATCAGAGCATGCGGTATTGGCATCGGCCAACCGCATTTCATCGTTCAACTTGTGGTTTACGGCCTCGGCCATCTCCTCATGCTCTTCAGAAGCACCACTGATCATCCAGTCAACCCGGTGCTTCGCCTCGTAGCCGGTGACCGACTCCATCGCCGGGGCAATAAGGTTGATCTGCAGCGGATTGAGCCCAAGACTTTCGAGGTAGACGATCTGCTCTTTCTTCCACTGCCGATTATCACGCCAGGCCAAATCGATAGCGGCCTCACCTCGCCATTGCTGCTGGGAGGAGATGTCACTGAGCAGGCTCCGGAGTATCGGGTTTGCTTCTGAGAGTTTGAGGATAGCCATAGGTCCTTACCTTTTCTGGAAGCCTTGCGTTGGATGGTAGCGGATCCCGTCCATGACAACGACATTCGGCATCAATTCACCACGAACGCGGAACCGCAGGATACTTTTCCGCATCTGATAGCCGTCGATGTTCGCCACCTCGACCTGGAATTCATCGTCGGAGAGTTCTTCCACGACTACCCAATTCTCGTTACGGCTTACCGGCTGCGCGAATTGGTCCTCGCCATCTACCACTTGCACGGTTTTTATATCTTCGGCGAGTTTGTCGGCTGCAACCATATAGGCATTGACTGCCTGAATGGTGTTCTCATCTTCGCCTATTGCCGCAAGGGCGGTGTCGGCTATGCGCTCTTCTCTCCCTTCCATATCGCTGGCATCGGGATTTTCAATAGTTGTGGGCAACGGTTGCGGTGCCTGTTTCCTGGGTGGCATGGTGTTCTCCTGTTCTGCTGGTTAATAAGGCGAAGCCGGCCGGTCCTTGTAGGTCACCGCCGACTTCTCTTCGATTAGTGCTTGCAGGCCTTCACCCTCGCCCATCAGCCCGTATTCCAAAGCCTCGACGGGGTGAGACCATGCGTTCTTGTCTGGCTCATCCATGTGTTTCTCATCACCCGCCACCTGCAGGCGCCGGTAACAGAACTTGCCAGCGAGCCCCTTCCGAATCATCTTGGCCTTCTTGCAGATGAGCAGGCGAGGGCGGCCGTTCATGGCGAGCTCGGTCAGGGGATTGGCAACAGCTGCCCTGCGCTGCAGCGGATCATTGGTATCGCACGGCATGCAGGGGATTCCGTTCAGGTTGAGTATCTGAATTGCCGATGACTCCACTTCCTGTCCTGGGTGCTTGCCCGCCGGATCTCCCCAGCCGATGAACGAATGGCCGGGATATTCATTGTTCAGGTAGGTCAGTAGGTTCGGGGCGAACTTGGACGCGGACATGCCGGAGGAAACAAACTCGTCGAGGCAATACCACTGCAGACCGATCTGTTGCAGGATGGCGCAGGCGGGAGTGCGGCCGAAGTCGAAGCCGAGAATTATCGGCGAATCCATGACCGGATCCACATCATCCACGCAATGGGTGGTGTCGTTGTACTCGGGATGGACCGGCTTGCCGTCCATGACGAATCCGTACATGTTGCCGAGATTGACTTTGATCCAATCCTCGCTTTTGCCCTGCATGCCGCGCTCGTAGTAGCGAGGAGCGGCCTTTTCGAGGTTCTCCCGGTTCTCCCGGGCGGGATTGATAACCCACTGGCCGCTAACCTTGATCACCCCGCCAGGCTGAGTAAAGAACCGCCAGTCGGGCAGTTCCCCTTTCGGTGCCAACTCCTCCTGGAATCGATAGAGCCAATGATCCTCGTCGCACTGGTTGGTGTCGCCGAACATGCCGTGCCATGTGGGCAGGACCTCACCGAGCATCATTGAGGGAAACCGGCCGTGCCGCAAGTCGGCCATGTCCACAATCTCTTTCGGCAGCTCCTTGACCTCAGAAAGGTAAAACCATGTAACCTGTTGCCCTCGCAGCTTCCGGATATGGTCGGGGCGGTCCAGGGCGACAAACATCATCTCATGCCACACCATTGTCCCGTCCGGTAGTTTGAACCGCATGGTGAACGTGGGCGGCTCCTTGCTTCCCTCCTTCCAAATACCGAGATCGCCAAAGATCGTTTTGAAGTCCTTGGCCGTGGTGGACAGCAACTCACCGTAGGTATTCCGGATGGCGATGCACTTCGTCGGCCGGATCTTGCGCCGGTTGGGGGCCTGCTTGGTCATCAGCCGGAATGATTTGTAACAGGAGGTGGTGGTCTTGGCCGAATTTCCGGTGACAAACACACAGTCGTCGTGGCGAGCAACAAAGAACGATGTCGGCACGGTGAAGCAATATTTCCTGCCATCCACGGCAGGAGCGCGGCCGCATTCCGTGTTTTCTCTTATGTTCGTTGAGTTCTTCCTGGAGTTTTTGCCGTGAACATAGACACAGTAGGTGTCATTCCATGCCTCTTTATCCGGATACGATTTGACGGTTATCGTTGCTTTCCGTCCGGTCGCGTGGGCGGCGTACTGGATGAAGTCAGCATCCTGTTTATGGGCTGAGAAAAACCTTGTTTCTTCCCCCTCAAATAATCCGTCCCAGTGCGACATTTCCTCCAGTATTATCTCCAACTGCTCGACCGAGCATTGCCACCACATCTCATCGAAATGTTTTCCGCGATACGGTGAATAGAAGAAAAAATTCTCTTCTGTTGGTCGAGCCCCACAGTCTCGTCTATCGAAATCGATATCATTCGCATTGAGGAGGAATTCAAGCCGCTCTTTCTTGCGGTCTTTTCTCAAACCGAATCGGCAATAGTTGTTGGTGCATCTTTCCGGGAAATTCCCATCGGCGTGAATAGCGACTGCCAAGCGAATCATATCATCCGTCATATCCATCCTGTTTCCTGTCGGTGGATGGAACTTGAATGGGATTCTCCTGATCGATTTGTGCTTCTCGATGTTTCCAGCCAACTCCACCTGAAACTTGTGCCGATAATCGTAATAAGGCACTCGGTGTTCATCGGAGAGCAACATCGATAACGAATATTCGTTTCGGAAATGGATAAATGACTCACACGGTAGAACGACGTATTGGTCCGGTGTAACGTATTCAATGACCCACGTATCTGGGTTCCATTGCGCTACGAGATCGCCAATCTGGTATTCGTCTATCCTCTTCCATCCCGCAGGTGTCAGAAATTCGGTATCACCAGACAGGCAACCCAAAGGTCCGGTAATGATCGCGTTCGTCGTCGTATCGTCGTAATAGGCCTGCAAGACCGGCCCGGGAGGCGTAAAGAGGTAGCGATGTGTGCTCACTCGCCTTCCTCCTTATTCGGATCTTCCGGCCCGCCCTCTTCATAGGCGCCGTATGCGGGATCGTGGATGATGACTGTCGGCAGATCGTCCTCGCTCGACCGTTTATCATCGAGGTTGAAAGCCAAGCGCTCAAGCATCTGCCGCTTGTGCATGCAGCTGGCGAGTTGCGCGGCGGCGGCGGCCTTGTCGGTATCGCATACCTCAAAATCTCGGGAGACTATCTGACCCTTGTAACAGAAAACCTTCGTAACCTTCGCGGCCCTCATTTTGATGACGAGTTCCTCTTCGAGTGCTCTGAGTTGCGATAGGTCTTTCCGATGAGAGCGAAGGACTGCTACGCGGGTCTCAGCTGCAAGCTCCAGTTCGCGTTGTTCCAGGTCGATGGATGAAAGAAGTTTCCTGTTTGTCTCTCGCGTTTCGTCAGATGAAACTTCGGACGAAACCATGCAACTTTCACCCAAACCCTCAGCAACCTTGGCATCTTCCTGTATCAGTCTTGCTTGAGCAATTCGGCGTACTTCTGCGGAGTTATCTCTTACCCATAACTCTTTTTTGACACGTTTCCCTATTGCGGTATGGCTGCAACCATGACGACGTGCGAGTTCCATGGGAGAGAACTGCCCGGTCGAATATTCCCGCCGGATAGTGTCCCAATCGAACCTGTCTCGCCCTTTTTTCTCCGTCGCCATACCGTAATCCCCCGTATTTACGCCTATGCTATAGGATTCCTGCCTTAGTATCAATGGATTTTTTTATTGGTTGCATAGGTGAAACCTATAACACCGGAATTTCATTTTTATACTTGCGTTAGCCATTGGATAACGGTATAAGGAGGTAACAGTACACCATAGGACTACAGGCTAAAGGCATAACAGGTTAAAATCACAGCAAAGGAGAACACCATGGAAAATTTTATCGACTTCATTAACTCGGCTCCAAAATTCGCACTCGAAGCTCTGAATGATAAAATCGCTGGAAAACTTGACAAACTTGAAGCTGACAACTTCCCCCTCCTCGGAGAGATCATCGTTGGCAAAATGACAGATCCAGCCAATGACAGAATTTATGGTGCGACTCCGTCTTTCTCATGCCCCGAGTTAGAGGTTTTGGTTGTTGAGTTCCAATCTACTGGCCCGCGCGACGAATCAGGATTTGGCACTATGGGACCAGGACTATCCGGCAACCCGATCAGAATTTTTATCGGATCGAAATATACCGGAATAATCCTCCAGTATGATCACTCATCAAAAACCTGGTCGAGTGCCTACTCTCACGGCAATTTTGGCAAAAAATATGCTTCGGGAGGAACATGGTCGGGAGGATCGCTCTATGCGAACCGGAAAGAAGGGAGATCCTGCTTGGAGGCATTTGTGGATCGGCAGGAGTTTGGGGAGAAGCACGTGTATTCGAAATCAGAAGAAAAATGGCAGGAGAAATTCTGCATCTCTCAACTTTTTTGGGATGCTGCTCGGCGAGACCTTGAGAAACTCGGATTGATTTGATCATTGGACCACGGCGGGGCTAGCGCCCCGCCCGCAGTCGAGCGGTCAAACATCACAACCACAACTGAGGACACCTATGGAAAACGAATACAAAACGTACAACAGCAAAGGTGAATTTCTTGCTGCCTATGGTTTGGGCTGGAACATCGCGGACATTATGAGGAATCAGTACAACCTCACCGACAGAGAAGTGTGGAGAGTGGATTTGATAATCTCCGGTCGAGTTGTGTCAAGTGTGACCAGGACCGAATTAAGAGATGCGGTGAAACCATGAGAAACAGAAAGATCACGAGAGAGGAAAGAAGCCTTAAGAAATGGCGCATGGTCGCGCCTTGGGTACTGATCGCCATCTATGCGGCGGTCGGAATTATAGAGAAAATATAAGGAGGTCAGCATGGGAACCAGAAGTATCAAAATCAAAACCACCTGCAGTTTGAACCACGTCAATACCACTCTCGCATCACCTCTCGCGCCCCTGGGTGATGTCCGGGACGCATCGGTGCAGGTCAGGCAGGTAAACAACATCCCGGCCGATGTGCCGACTGCAACCGTAATCAGGCTGTTCGCCGGGACCTGCGACATCACCGGACTGTGCGGGAATGGGCATCGAGAGCGGCTGGAATTCGATTACTCCGAGTTGGGGTATGGGAAAATCATCAGATAAGGAGAGGTATGACCACTGTAAAAGCCGTCCGTGCCCTGCTCGGCGTCTCTCAATCCTCTATGGCCACGCTCCTGGGCACATCCAGGTGCCGCGTGAGCGATTTTGAGAGAGTCGCCAGGCGGGAAACGAAACAGATGAAGAGGCACCTGCAGGCGCTCGTCATGATCGACGCTGCAGGACTCACTTACCAGCTCATCGAGAACATCAAAAGAGTGAAAGAGGAAGATCCTGATGAAAACTGAAGACACTGAAAAAATAGCCTGGACAGCCATCGTCCGGAAACCGTCATACATCATCGACGATTACCCTGAGCCGTACCACGGCCTCCAGGTCATGGCCGACACGGCGAAACAGGCGGGCGAGCTGGCCATCATCAAGGCCTACAAAATCGATGAGTGCGAGGGCAGACTTCCCTTCGACCAAGGCGACTACGAACTCGTGGTGGTCCTGTGTGGCCTTCCTGATGTCACATGGGGTTGGTCTTTAGATTCCGATCCTCCGGCCGAACCGGTTTTCCAGATCCTGAAGCAAAGCGAGTGCGAAACGTACCGCTGCAATTGTGGCAACACCAAACACGACGAGGGTTTTTTCCAGGTCGACGAGCAGGGCGAGTACCTTTCCGACATGGACACGCCCGTCACCGATCGGTTGCTTTATAAGTGCGGCCGCTGCGACAAGATTGTCGAGATAAACGAGGATTCCCTCGACGTTTAACCACCCACATTTCCAAAAGGAGAATAGCATGAGAAAGGTAATGGTCAGTAAATGGAAATGGAGCGGGATAAATAACGGCAAGAAAGAGGAAATCGGCGAGGCATTCTTTCATCAATTCGGCGTCGGTTATAAGGAATTTTGGACCGCCCCGCCCATGCAATTCACTGTGGCTATAATCGAATGGCCGGATGGTCAGGTCGAATCGGTCGGGGTAAGCTTTATCCGCTTCCTCGAACCTCCCGAGCTTCCACTGGCAGACCAATGGACCAAAGAAGAAGTCCAGGAGATGGAGGCGCAAAACCATGCGCCGCTCCAACCAAACATCATCGACGAAAAAATACTCACCAAAATTTCACCTGCGATGATCAAGGAACTTGAGGATCTTCTCAAAACAGTTTCCCATAATGATCTCACTAGGGATTCAGAGGACTGTGCTCTGGAAGCGGCAATCTACATCCTGAAACGCCTTGTTTAACCATTGGACAGGAGAATATCATGATTTTTTGGGTAAAACTGATTGCGGTAAAAGAAACTCATGGCCAAGAAGCCAGGAACAGCTTGAATGCAAATTGCACACATGTCGCTGGTGACCTCTGGCTTTTCGAAGGTGATGAAGAATCACTGGATCCTGGATTGGATTTTACCATTGTCGATGAGCAAGCGATAGAGTCTTACGGTGATGATTCAGGATCAAACCTCAAGAAGATGGTTTGCGAAACATACTTTCTCACCGGTGAGCAACGCCTGCTCTTGGGTTGTTCTGGTACATAAATTGGCACCATAACCTTTGGACCAAGCCGGGGGCGCTGTCCCCGGCGGCAGTCGAGCGGTTAAATCGTCAATATTAAAAAAAGGAGAAGACAGGGAAATGACACCATGGCAAAGACAGCAACAAATGCTGCACCAAAAATACAAAGAAGAATTCCGTGTCGATTTCATTTATCAGGTTGATCGAGAAATCGTATGCGGCAAATACAAACTCATGTTTCCTGACGCTTTCAGGCATGTGCTTATGATGTCCATATTGAAGGAGATGAACCGATGCTGAAGACGAAAAAGGCAAAGCGAGTCCTGTCGAAGTGGGAGCAGAGCCACTTGACATCGGTCGGAATCAACCGAGTTGAGGACTTCGACGAGAAGTTGGCCAGGATGGCGAAAGAGCAGGCTGACATGGAAGCGAAACACGGCAATGATATCCCGGTGTTTATCGGCTGGTGCCCCACCTGCTGGGCTATCGGCAAAAAACTGAACATGATTTGAAAAGAGAGAGAGGTGGAGAAACCGAAAAAACACGGCAAACCCTGGTCGGTTGCCAATTACACGAGGCTTATGGACCTGATCGATAAAGGCATCTCGCCACACCGAGCGGCCGCGCTGTTGGAAAGAACAGAGGGAGCGATCGACAAGAAAATCACCGTCATCAATATCATCAAGATGATCAAATCCGGGAATCCAGACATGACTATCAGAGATTTCATCAAAAAGCAGAAGAAGCTCTCGACCGAAGAGCTGGCCGTCATCACCGACGCCATTTTCAATGCCGACTGCATCGGCGCTGGCAGGCTTACCTACGCGCAGGAAGCGATAGATGATGCCGGTTTCACCTGGACCGAAGTACATGAGCGGTTCGTTTTTGAAAACTTTGTTGAGAAGGAGCAACCCAATGCCCGATAAAAACAGAAACTTTGGCAGAATTAAACAGGCGGAACGGGCGCTTACCGCCCTGGATTGTCTTGACGACCTGGAGGCGGATATCGTGGACACGATGACGAACCTCCTCCACCTCGCCCATGCGAACGGCCTGGACACTCCAGCAATCATTCGGATGGCAAATATCCATTTTATCGAGGAGGAAAAAGGCAATGTCAGGGTTTGAATTCACAGATGATTTTTACAAAATGATCATGGCCGGGGAGTTAAAGATTGTCACCGGTTCAGATAATGCCCACTACATGAAAGACCTTGATTTCGTCATAGAGCAAAGGAAAGGATGTCATGATGTGAGAGTTTTTCAGGGGAATAGAATAATTGCCACAATGACGGTAAAGGACCATGGCGGAGCTCTCCACCTGTGTGGTGTCGCAATGAGAATCAGCCTGACCCATGAGATAATGGAGAAATTAGAGGAAACAGCCGAAGTAGGAATGAACTGGTTTTCCAAAATCCTGAAAATAATCAAGGAAAGGCCATGATCGAATTATACATCATCATGCTGACGATAGGCACCTCATCACCCGGCGCGATGCTGGGCGTATCGGTCGCTGCCGCAATCTTGGGCAATATGTAAGTATTTATATTCACGATAGATATATTTAACGGTCTTGAATATATCTCACCTATCACCAAACGGAGAATTGACATGATTAAGCAAATAGGAAGCGAAGGGGTATACCAGATAAACACGACAATCATCAACGACAGGTTTATCCAGCAGGACATTTCGATGGAAATAATGGGATTCCGTGAGCTTTTACACCGAAGAGTTTTTGATATCCAGGAAGAGCAAATCAGGTTGGCGCTTATCACACTCGGATGGACACCACCTCGAAGCCAGAAGCCAGGTAGCGACATCACGCCATCACAAGACCTACTCAAAAGCATATTCAACGAAGTGGTAAACCGGGGAGCCGCGGAGAAAATGCCGTATCAACATGTCGTCGGTCTTGTGTTTTACCCGATCTGTGGGAAACACATCGATGAAAAGGAATGGTACTGGAGGATCAACTCAATCGGTAAACTGGTCCACCGGGCTTGCCTGGTGCAAGTAGAACTCGAAATAGATTTGGAAAAACCATGGATGGAAACCGCGCTTCATTATGCCCGCGCAATGGGGATTGTGAAAGACTGATTGGCTCAATTTAGCTCAAATTTGGCTCATAAAAAAGGCCCTGCCGGGAAACTGGCAGGGCCTTTCTGTTATTCCTCCCCCCTAAGTACTGCCTCGATGTCCTGACAAAACTCCCAATTTGATTCATGAAACCTACTTGGTGGTTTCTCCTTGCGCCTCTCCAGCGCGGCGCGGATGGCGGAAATCTGTGATTTTTCCTTTGTAATATCTGGAATAAAAATAGGCTGAGGAATAGTTTGTAACTGCGTTAATACCATTTTCTGTAACTCTTCGGCTCGACAAATGGCATGATATGCCAGCATCGTATATTTATCTTCAGCAGACATACCTGAATACTCTACTGAATCTAAAACGCTCTTAACTAAAATATTTTCAAACCTAAAACGGAATATTGCTGCCCTCATTTCGTCAGCCGATTCAGCTTGTTCAATTTTTCTTTCACACATATCTCCACCCCTATTTCAGGCACATTCAACCCGTCGAAATATCACCGCTGTCCCGTAAAACACCATGGCAAGACCGATCCCCTGCAGGGCTTTCCCGCCATACCCAAAACCCCACATCCCGACAATGACCGCCAGGACCGGCACAGCCTTATACAGCGCCCCTGGAATCCAGATTCTTCTCAGCATCTTTTTCCCCTCCAATTGTGCAAAGTGATAGAACGGCCGCCACACACAGGTTCCATATCTCGAATAGCTGCTTGTAGACCGCATCTCCCTTCTGTCGCTTGAAATAGTCAATGAGGAATTCATATTGATAAACCAGGTTCCCCATGGCTTCCATGGTCGACCTCACCCGCTCATTGCCTTCGTACTCCCATTCCCACAACGGACTGACGAATTCCCCGTCGACCATGGCCTTCCACTTCTTACACATCGCGGCCAGCTGCACCAGTTCCAGGTGGAGGCTGGTGTTCTTCTCCGGCTGCTTGTCCGAACTCTTGCGGAATTCCTCCACCACCTCGTTAAATTCCTCGGTCAAGGTACCGAAGGCCTCATACTCCCCGATAAACTTGCCATTTACCTGGATTGCCCGCTGCAATTCCCGCTCGACCTCAGCGATGATCTCGGCCGCATCGGCGTCAAGATTGATTTTTACCATCTACATCACCACTGGAAATTGTTGAACATCGATATGCGCCGGGATCGACTCTCTCTCCGCTTTCGTCCGGCCGCTCATCTGCTTCATAAAAAAAAACACCCCTGACGCCTTGCATTGATCGTGGAGCGATTCAGCCCATTCCAGTTTCATCGGCCTGACCTTCTGTCCTGATTCGCCGCCGCAGATTACCCAATCAACTCCTATCCTATAATCATTCGCGAAAGCATTTATTAAAACTGGAGGTTGACCACGTTCAGGGAATTCAGCTGGTTTTAAAACTATTTTTCTGAGGTCGACCGGCCCCAATATCGGCTCAACAGAAACGAACCGCACCGCCGCAGGAATCTGCAGCAAGATCGGAATCCGCTCGTCAGCCATCTCTTGATTTTCAGCGGTCACCCCGGCCCATACATTCGCCGGCCACACATTGCCGCTCGGCGATGGACCGAACCTTGAAGGGATGAGCCCATAGTCCTGGCAGAACTGCAGCGCATTATCTGGCCGCTTGGTAAGCACCAAAAATGTGTGCTGCTTGTAGGCGTTCATCCGGCCGAAAACCCGTAAAAGGAAATCAGGCGAAACATCAGAATGGAAAAGATCGCCCATGGAACACACGAATACCCGCTGCGGTTTTTTCCACTCACCTGGTTCATTCAGCCTATCTTCGTGCTCGGTAACCCAAAACGGTTCTAGTTCTGGATATCCATACCGGCCGGCAAGTCGCTTCGCCATCTTTTCTGCATAGCAATTGGCACACCCGGGGGAAATCTTGGTGCAGCCGGTTACTGGATTCCAGACGCGTGTCGCCCAGTGGATTTTAGTAGCACCCATCGCTCAACCCTCCATCATGTAGACGGGAAGAATAACCCACCCGAGATAATCCAGGCGTTCGGCCACGGTCCCGCGCCACCCTTCGGCTTTGGCGCCAATCATGATCTTGTCGCCCACCTCCCTCTCAGTTTTGCCGGTGTATTGTGGCAAAGGGAAACGGTCACCACTGGCGTTTCCACCGAAGGCTATATACCCAACCGGCAACGATTTATTCACATGAACATAATTTTCCTTGCGCGTGAAATCGGTAAACCAACCGATATATCGATCGATATCGCATTGAGTGTCGGTATCAGGGATTCTTGCGCCTTCGGTATTTTGAAAAACCTGAACACGGGCTATCAACATATTCACACTCTGGATATACTCTGGTCCGCATTTTATTCTCTCGCACTCATCTCGATACGCTTTCAATGCTGGTAGCACCGCGACATCTTTAGCGCAAAGAACCATGGCATTCTCCTGGGTATAATGTTTGCCGTTACAAGGGTTCACTGCCGTGAATACGAATTTCCTGTCGATCATCTCTCTTTCTCCACCTTTTTGAATTCAACTACGTAGACCAGGGGATTACCGTAAATCTGCCACGCCTTCCCCCGGTGATCTCTTCTCGCCCGCACATCCTCCCACGGATACGACAAATAGCTGGTTATTACCCCATTGTTTTTTACCGGTGATGGCGCGGCGTTGATGGAATCCCAAAGTTTCCTGAAGGCGTCGACCGGTTCCACATCCCACTCATGCCATGGCCAACCATTATCATCTGTTCCAGGCAGGCCGTCACGGTCTGGAATACCCCACTTCCAAAGGCTTCCATCTTTCGTCACTGACTTCATACCTTCCGCCTTTACATCTTCCGTGGTGATATCCTGCAGGAATTCCAGTCGCACCCTGGTAATTTCCAGGTCGATTCTGCTGACCCAACGGGGCATGTGAATTGATGGTTTCGGCCATGTCCAATCGCCGTAAAAAGGATCTCCATCAGCGAAATACCAGACCGGTTGATTTTTTCCCCATTCCCTTGGCGGCACACTATGTAACCAATCCGGACCAGCGAATGTTTCCCGCACATACAGGATATCACCTACCTTTCCATACGGGCACCGGGCAAGAAGAAGCGGCCACGCCTCCTCCATCATCTCCTTTTTGGTCTCATACATTCCATGCCCGCCGTCACCCCAAGGATAGAAGGCATGCCATAGACCCTGCCCTTTATCGAAAAAAGGCTGAACATCGCACACCCGCCTCGTCATCGTTTTCCTGTTGTCGATGATCGCCATAACCATAGGCGCCTTAAACAGGATCCCTCTTTCCATTTTTCCGTCAGCTCGTTTCATTTCTCCACCACCTTTCTTTTTTTAAAAAGGAACGTCATCCTTGATGTCGCCGGAAGCCCAAACAACATCAATTTTCCGGCATGTATCGACCAGTTTTAAAACGTGGAAATTTTCTCCTGGATGGTTCCTGGACAGTCTTTCAGCTTCTCCCCTGGCTATGCCCTCCGATGGATGTTTAACGGTTGGTGCCCCGTGACTCTCATTCCATACCAGATAAAATTCCCGTATCGTAAACCCTCCTGTAAGGAATTCCAACATAGGCGTAAGCCTGTAGCTTGCCCAACTCCCACGCCTCAAGTTTGACCGTCTTCCTAATCGTCGGCGACTCTTTCGGTTCGACCTCGGCATTGTTCTTTTCACGAAGCAACTGCAGCTGCTCGGTTGAGGTGCCGCCTTCTTTTTTCTTCCGCTGCTTGACCGGTTCCTGCTCGACTACAGGCTTATCGACAGGCCCGAGTCTGCCTGAGCATTTTGGACAAAGTTTTGAACTTCCGCGGTCCAGGTGCGCCCGGCGAAGGGTAACCTCTTGGCCGCATGTGTGCCGGCACAACCACCACTTTGAGAGACCGCTCGATTTCAACCGAATCACGGTGAAGCCGTTGATCTCCCTGCCGGTAATATCTGTCTGACTATTTTCCTTTTTCATGACCTTGACCCTTTCCTCCTCCCATGTTTTTCTGAAAAAGACATCCATCCTTTCGGCATGCGCCGGGAATACACCTCACCTGTCGGCAAAATCCCTTTCCATGCCGGATCACAAAACAACCGGTAATGCCATACCTCAAGGGCTTTGCCTTGTGGTGTCTGTGGCGGTTCGATCCACAACAATCTGGTGTCGTCACCGAAGAATGCTTTCGCCAACGACTCGGCCCGCCGGGCGAGATATCCTTCATCGAAAGAAAGCGATAAATGGAAGCAGCGCTCATAGTCAGGATTTTTCCACCACCCGCAAGAGTGGTGCCCCTGGTCGCGCGTGAAAATCACTTTCGCGCCGGCAGGGATAAAGAAACTTCGGCATGAAATCAGGTAGTCGAAAGTTTCCTTGGTTCCGTCATATAGTCCGGTTGCGGCCCTGGCTTTTGCGCTAACCACCAGGTCTTGCAGATTTATGAAAACTGAATTCATTACATCCATATCTCAAAATTCCTTGCGATTGAGACAGATATTATTTCGTAATCGTGCAGTCTGCCTGACAGAACTTGTGCCGCTAAAAATCGCTACACCCGGAACCCTCGCAATACGGACACGTCCGGCCTTCAATATTATGCCCCCTACCATTACACAGGTGGCATTCAGGAACCGGCTCGTTCTCCCAATCACATCTGTCGTCAACCTGTTGTTCTCTAAGGACTTCAACATCGTGGTAGCTTTTCTCCATCATGCCCCCCCATCTATTTCGCAATCAAGCACACAGCGCCTGACATCTCAGTTTGCAGTTTTGGCGATGGTCAACAGGATCTCGCGGAACTTTTTTGGAGTTGCGTTGCGAATTTTTGTCTTATCTTTACCGCCGATCATTGCCATCATCCCAATCCTTCTGGCTTTTTCGTACCCGTATCGCTCAAGGGCAACTGGATGTATCCGCTGCTCCCCTTTGCTCCAATTAAGCTGGGGAAACTCCACCTTGGCGGCGTATAACCAGGTAGGCTTTCTGCTCACATGTCCATAATGCCCCTGCTCCACGTAACACGTCCACCCGCCGAAATCGTCGGCCTTTGCCCATCCTTTCCCTGGCTCTGGCTTTGCAATCCCGAAAAACTCCCATGCCCTGGAGTGGGCTGGATGCTCAAGCACCCCGCCGTAATTTCTGACAGCAGTAAGAGCAGCGGCAAAGCATCCGCCATCTTCACCAAGACGGAACTGATGGGGGTTGTTCGGGGCTCCGTGCCAATACCTACCCCATCTTTGGCATGGAGGATGGGCGACTACCGGATGAGGTCCTTTGTATGCCCTGGCGTCCCGGTTTTCGTCCCACGGGTCAACCCCATCGATACCGAAATACGCGCCATCTGTTTCTACATACAGAGCGGCAATTGTCTTTAGTTTCTGCTGCATTTTTGACATTTCAAAAAGAAGATGATAGTTTCAACTGTTGCAAATTTCAGTTTTTCTTCTTCACCTCGAAGGTGAACTCCACCTTCTCCTGGTCAAACTCCATCGTGAGGATTTTCCCAAGCGGTGCCGTATCGATCTCAATGACGGGAACAACCACTTTCCCGCCGAGTCGCTCCACGAGCACGAGAATCAACTGGTCCTTCATTTCGTCGAGCGCCTTGATGAGTTCGATGTTCTCCGGGTACAACTGCTTCGCCAACTCAATTCCTTGCCCCATACGCAAAACCTCCTACAATCCTCTCTAACTTTTTCATGGTGTCTAGTGCAGGTAATCCTACCGCCTCACCCCTAAAAATCACGCACAGGTCAACGTCGTAATCGTACAACTTATTCACGTATTGCGGTTGGCCTTCTGTTTCTCCTCGATGCACTGCGGGCACCGAACATGCTGCCCGCCACTCGTCGCGAGAATCTTTGTTTTGTGCCGTTCGCAGTACGATTGCTTTCGGTCCAGTTTGTAGCACTTCCCGCAGGTGTCTTGCTTTTTATTCATTCCGCCACCTTCATAATGTCATCGCGAGTCAGCCCGGCGCCCGCCCACTTGTCGACCGTCACATTCTCCCGGATTTGCAGGTACCCGTTACGACCGAGCTGTTGAAGTTCTTCGATTGACATCCCCTTATACCTTGGCAGATCTTTCTCGAACTCGATCTGAGAGGGAGATTTAACTATCACTCCCCATCGTACTTTACCTCTCTCGTCAACCGATAAAGGCACGTATCCGTTGTCCCGCAACTCCTGTAAAGTTTTTGCGATTCGCTCACGATTGGCAGCCCCGACTTCCTTGTTTAACCTGCCGGATGGAAACTCCCCTGAGTTGGTGGATGAGAAGCATATCCGTAGGTGAGTGACGAATATAGCCATGTTCTCATATCCGACTATTTCGTTTGGTGTCAGGTCTGTCGGAAACATTGGTGGTGATTTCAACATCGCTTGTCTGTCCATTTACCGTGCCTCCCGTATAAATTTTCTTGTCCTGCTCCGGCTTTTGCTGCCTGCAGATATGATTCAAACTTTGTTCCAAAGAGCGTCACTGGGCGAAGAAACTCGCACATCTTTGAATCAGTTTTCCACTCGTCGGTCTTGTGCTCTATGACCGCTTTAAAATCTTCGAGGCGGAAGCCTTCTGCCCATCGCGCCCTAATGTGGCTTTTCGTCGACTGCGTCTGCTGCTTGAACGCTGTTCCAGCTTTTTCGTTGAGGAAAGAAACGATGTCGGAATAAGGAATTTGGGGGCGCTGTCGTGGCTCTTGCCCGACAATATCTTCTATTCCTTCTTTACATTCTTCTCCTTCTTTACATTCTTGTATGTGTTTTTCTGCTGTCTTTCTGCTGTCTTTCTGCTGTCCATTTTGCTGTTCTTTTTTTTGGTACTCGTCATATTTTATTATAGTAAGTATCTGTATTACATTGTTTTTCTGTTGTATTATCTGCTGTTCCTTTTCAAGGTCATCTAAAAACCTCCTAACCTTTGTTCGGCTCCACAGCCATCTGTCGGCTAATTCAACCTCAGATCTTGCCACTTGTCCTCGTAAAACATCTACTTTAACTCCACGTTTATAAAAGAAAGATTCTTCATGATTGGCCAACATGATCAGGTCAACCCACGCTTGGCCCCTGCTGAACTTCTCGCATGTCCATAGCGACGTTTCCTGTAATTTTCTGTGCAACTTTACCCATCCATCTAGAGACATAATCACACGCCAAATAAAAAAAGGCTTAGGAGTCTGCCCAGAGAGAAAGCAAGGTGTATAGGCACCCTATTCTCTGGTTTGGCTTGCAGACTCCTAAGCCTTCGGTTATTTAATTTTTTCATCACTCATCCTATAGTGAGTCGCTTTAGTCTCCCGTAAAAAAGTGGTAGCCAGCCACACGGTCAACCAACACCATCATACAACAGCATTAGTAGTTTTGAACAGTTTTTTGTACTTATGATACAACTTTTTAAATCAGGTATTTTGCCTATTATCGTATTTTCTTCCCCGTAAACCTTCCCCTGATATTCGCGAAGAAATGCTTTCCGAGAGACTTGGCCGCCACCAGTTCGTCATATTCCTTTTTTGTGACGCCAGGATAATGGTATGTCCCGGTTTTAAATCGCAGGGCCATTGTCGATGTTTTTTCATCATATCCATGACCGGTGATGGAAGATGATTTTGCTGCGGTGATTTCAATTTTAGGTTCTTTCTTCTTTTCCATGGTTCTCCTTTTGCCTTTCGGTTTTTTTCAAAAAGACTGCTTCTATTTCGTAATCAACCTTCAGCCCTAACAGACATGTTCCAGTCATCTATGGCTTTATCGACTTCCCATTTTTTGACAGGCGCCATGTCCACTGTCGGCTCCCACAAAATATGGTCGAGATTTGAGCTTCTATGGCTTCCTTTTGCGCGATCTTCCTTACACTTTTCAAGTGTTTCAGGGTTTTCGTCATACCACGGCACCGAGACAAATATGACGAGCGGGTCGCTCGGGATGGTGGTCAGCGTGGAATAGTAGGCTCTGCCATTGCCGAACAGAACCGGATTTCCACCGTAAAGCCCCACTACTTTTAGTGATTTGCTTACATCTGCCGTTTTAACAGCAGCTAATTTTGTGGCAATCTCTTTACCTTTTTTGCTGTTAGACTTGGGCCACCAACCACCTCTTTTCTTTTCTTTAAAAAGAGATTTATCTGGTTCTTTTTCAAACATTAGCCCGACAAGCCGGTTGTCTTGCTGATACCATTGGGTACTTTTGGCTCCGATGCTCTCAAGGATTGGCTGATATTCTTTCTTGGCCTGCTCGTTTATCGCTGTGGCTTCTTTCACGGCAGCAACAAGCGGCCCTTCCGTCACTCGAAAATACCTTCTGTATATGCCTTTCATTCCCGCTCCTTTTTTAGCCTTTCAAAAAGTTGATAGTAGTTTCGAGTTGATCATACCCCGGGCCGTTATGCCTGGCAGATATAGACCGGCTTACCGGTATATCTAGCCACAAATCTCTTAAACCACTCTTCGTCGCTATTTTGCTCTGACAAATGAATCAAGTGGATCTCCTGAAGAGACGAACCGTCCATCTTATGAAGTAAATCAATCACCCGCTGAATACTCATGTGGCTATCCACCAACCTTTTCCGGCGGGCAGGATCCACAAGTCCAGATCTAATATTTTCCGCGAGGATTCGCTCGCAGAAATTCGCCTCGACCATAAGGTGCGTCACCCCTTTGAACTTGTACCGGCAATACGACAGATCGGTAAGAAAGAGGATTTTGTAAGGTCCGGTGGAAATCAGGAAGCCGAGCGGTTCCTCGGCGTCGTGGACCACATCGAATGACATGACTGTCCATCCTCCTTGGATGGTGAATTGCCGCCGGGAAGATACGATATGGAGGCGATGATGGTTGAACTGCTTATTTGCCTCACTCGGATCTGCCAATCTCAACTCTCCCAATGTGCCAGAACTCAGGTAGACATCGACGCCGTTCTTGATGGCGTCTTTTACGGCCCTGGAATGATCAGCATGACCGTGGGTGACCAAACACCCGGCTAAGGTCGAAGTCGTGTAACCTGTGGCCTGCTGAATGCGTTTCCAGGTTATTCCGCATTCGATCATCAGCCGGGAATTGCCGTTGTCCAATAGGTAGCAATTCCCGGCCGATGAGCTGGCAATTGAGGTGATGGTGAGACTCATGACGGTTTTCCTATCGGCACCGGTGCAAGAAGAAGATCGAAATCTTTTTTGGTCATCGGCTCCAACTGTCCATATACCGGGCTCAATCCTTTCACCGCCCACTGATGGACGAATTTTAGATAGTCCCATATGATTTCCTTGGATTTAAAAAGGATGTAATCAGCCTTTTCGGCATCAGTCATACCATCGATCGGATCGTATCCGCCGAGCGCCTGCTGCTCAAATCCTGATCTCAAAATCAAAGTGGCCAGGATGGTGTTGTCTTCTCGATCAACTACGGTAGCCATGGAGATGAAACTATTGATCATCTCGTAGTTTGGCTCAGATGTCATATTCTCCGGCATTTCTAGGTAGGCCTGTTCAAAAACTTCTTTCGGGGACCATGATTCATATCCGTCAGGGTAGACGACTTTGTATCCCGGCTGCCCGTCCCGCTCATCCTCTTCTGCCATCACCTGCTTTACTCCGATGTATGTCTTCACGCTGTTCTCCTTGCGCTCCCCTCGGTGAGGAGGGGAGTTGTCATTTCTAAGATTGTCATTTTACGGGCGTCTTCCAGAGTGCTCGCGGCCGTCTTCCAAGGATCTCGCATGAGAGCTGTATGTGCTCGCCATGCTTTCGTAATAGGTCTGTAAGGATCTCAGCGCCCGAGCAAGGGTTTTGTCGGCAGCACTTGATAGCCATGGAGATTTTTTCCCAAAACCAGAGCTTTTCACCTCATATTCAACAGAGCCGTCTTTCTCTCTCCTTTCAACCTGTAGTGTCGACAGCCTATTGAATCCGCTGCTCTGTATCCCGGTGGCACAGAGGTATCCAGTAATATCTGGAAAAGGGTTGTGCACCGTCCAGGAGTATCTAGGCATGATCTTTTCAAGTTCCTTCCTGAATTCAGATGTTTTCATTACGGCATCCTTTTTTGACATCAGAACGGAGCCCGGCCTTTTCTCTGCTGATTTTTCGCCTCATCCTCCATGAGCGCCCGGTCTGCTTCCTCTGAGGTCATGCCACCAGCTGCCGGCGGGGCCGGTCCGATATCTGCCGGCGGCGGTTCGTTGCCCTGCGGGGGAGTGTTCTCGGGAGTGGTGGCCGGCTCCTTCTCTTCGGTGATCTCCCCGGTCTCCATATCGATGAAATCCTTGTTCGCTTCCTCTTCGTAGGTCATCTGAGATTCAGCTTCGCGCACCGAAACCTCGTTTTGCTGAAGGACTTGGTAAGCGTCATCGATCTTCTGAGAGTCGATGGTGATATTGCTGTAGGCTGCCCGCTTAATGGTCTTCATGCACATCTCCTCGAACCAGCCTTCCACCTTCTCTTTACCGGACTTCTTGTTCTTTCCGGTCTTCTCGTCTTTCACCCAAGCATCTTTTTCCCCGCCCCAGAACTCAGGACTGGCATGCTTCGGTTTCCGCTTTTCGATGTCCTTCATGGACATCACCACGAGTTTGTTCCTCGTTTTGTCCTTATAGGCGTGATAATAGAACCCGCCGACGATGGCGCCGCGGTCGAAAGGGTTGGTGACCTTCAAGGTATAGGAGTCGAATTTGTTCTCGTGGTCCTTCTTGATAACCTTGAATTCGTCGGTGGAGAAGACCAGTTCACAGGTGACGACAGGCGGTTCGCCAAGGGCGTATTTCTCGGCCTTCAGTTCGAGGCCGCGATACCCCGGAAGAAAACCGATATCATATTGGCCGGTGGTGTTGTTTTTATACGGGACGAGATGGACATGGTTCTTCTCCAAGGCATCCCAGCCGATACGGGCTGCAGACACGACATTGCGAGCCAGCAACGACATATTCACGTTCTGCCAGGTGATAGGAACCAGGTCGCGGTATTGCTCGCTTTTTTTCAGGCGCTTTTCCTCGGCCAGTTTTAGTGCAGCATCCAGGGCCATGAAATAGTTCTGCGCCAAGCGTTTCTGATGCTCGGTCAGGGCAAGTTCACCAACACCTGAGCCGAATTCACTTACGACTTTAAGCATGAAGCGCTCAGACATGGATTGGGTAGGCGCGGCCGGGATATTTCCCGCAGTGGTTGCAGGTGTGGTTCCCGCCGGGACTGGTAACTCTTGTTGTTTTCCTTTCATTGTGATTCTCCTTTTTTATTAATATTTTTTTTCATCAACGAGGTTGATGTCAGTCTGTCACGCGCCTGATAAACCAAGAAACCTCATAAATGTGTCACAGCCGTATTCTCCAACAGTAAGCGAAATAATCTCGCCAACTGTGTATCTGTCTTTATTGACGCTGAGACGGTTTTTGAGAAAATCAGCTACTCCGAATGAACATGCACCAGTGATAACGCGGTAGCACACAACAGCATCTTCAAAACTGAGTTCGCTGTCTGGTGTCAAATCTTCATAATCCGATTTGTCGCGATTTTCAGTTTTGAATCGGAGATCAATCATGGCAGTCTTGACACTATCTCCGTGAGCTGTTTTCCCGTCTTTTTCCACCAAATAAAAAACTTCATCCTTGTTGATTTTTTTAATTTTATAAATATTGGCGTTATCAACGCGTCTCTCTAAGACAACCTCTCCCAAAATACCGTCAGCACAACAATACCTGCCATCCTGCCATCTCATTATCGGCGTTTCTTTGCCAATCTCAATTCTCTCTCTCCTGAGATCGAGATAGCCGCCGACGGTCGGGTTGAAGCCCTCGGGAATGCTGGTCAGGCTACTGAGATCGAGAGAGCCGCCGACGGTCGGGTTGAAGCCCTCGGGAATGCTG
>Ga0209518_1000564_pt1 | contig 47305 bp, 66 predicted proteins | sample RifGroB1_FD_183993 | JGI IMG/M metagenome (GOLD analysis project Ga0209518, IMG submission 183993) | Groundwater microbial communities from Rifle, Colorado, USA - Groundwater B1 (SPAdes) (version 2) | ecosystem: Environmental > Aquatic > Deep subsurface > Groundwater | place: Rifle, Colorado...
TATTTTTTACGAAATTTGCGGATTTACCCCAGGTGGAAGGCCAATTCAAAAGAATTTCGATTACAGTTGTAAGCAATGTGAGTACAAGATTTATATTTACAGGATTACGCAGATTAACATTGATGGGGTCGTAACAGAGTTACCTTGGCACCAAGTTAAGCATAGAGCATTGGAATTAGGGCAGGAAACAGTCCCCGAAATTTATTATGGGAAAGCGAATGATTGGTTCGATGAAATTTGCGCTTGGTCTGAAGACAGATGGAAGGATGAATTTTTTAACAAATTAAGAGAAACTTATGTTTGCGATCAGGACTCTCAATTTTGCCGGTCGATTGTCCCAGAAGAGGGTGTTGTCGTTCGGCTTGAATTAGGTGACGGAATTGAGAATCTAAAATTGAAAAGTTTTCGCTTTTTATTGGCCGAATCAAATCAACTTGACAGTGGCGAATGTGATATGGAAAGTGAAGAATCTTTTGAGGAGGCAACATAAAATGAAAGAACTAAACCAAGTTAAAGAAATAGTTAAAAATGCCGAATTGATGAACCTAAAAGAGACTCTACAGAAAGCCGAAGAAAACCTTCCGATGTTAATTGAGCATTATAATTATATGGCGAAACTTTGGATGGCGAAATACAATGCCCTAATTAGTGTTGGGTTCACTGAAGAACAAAGCATTAGGATGTGTATGGTTCCTGAACATTATCAGAGGAGGGAAGAATAGTGTTTAACATCGGTGATAAAGTCGAAATTTTAAGGAAAGATATATTCCATTTGAAAAATGTTAAACGCCCAATTTATGGGTTTGTCCAAAATGTAGATGGTGATTATATTGATGTAATGCCAGAAGGCGTTGACTGGATTATAGAACTATATCCTAATGAAATTAAAGAGGCAGAATAATGGCATACGCTGATTATAGATTATGTGATATTTGTGGTGGGAAAGCATTTTATGATGCTAATTTGAATTATGAATTTAGTACCCAGAAAGAACCGATCCCGGTAGAAGAACTTATAACAGGTAAAAGTTATGGACTTGACAGATTAGGTGATTGGGTAGTGATTTGCCTTGATTGTGCTAAAACTCATAAATGTATTATTGTCGAGAAATGAATAATGACTTCGATGTACTGGCTTATTTGAACGATCATCCAGATATAGAATGGAATAAATCTGGAAAGAATATCGGAAAGTTAGTTGGGTTGAAAAGTTGTTTTTGGTGCGGGGATGATGCTTATCATTTAGGGATTTCGATAAGCCCTACTCAATTCCTTTCATGTTGGAAGTGTGGCTATCACAGTATAACAGATTTTTTAGTCAAAACAGAAGGCTCATATCATAAAGCTAAAGAAATCCTCAATAGATATAAATTAAATCCATCTGATATTCTGGAAGAAATTCAAGAATTAGAAAATGAAGAAGAACACCAGAACACTAAATTAATTTTACCTAAATCATTTACTTCTGTTCTTCCGCAAATAGCGAAGGATTATTTAAAGAAGCGCAGGTACTCATATCTCGAAATTCAGAAAAAATATGACGTGATGTGGAGCGGGGAATTTGGCCGCGCCTCTTGGAGAGTCATCTTTCCTGTTTACATGGATAACAAGTTAGTAAATTGGATAGGGCGAGACGTAAGTGAAAGCCCAAGAGCACTACCTTATATTTTCGCCTTAGACAGCGAAGCCGTGGTGAAACGTGCTGGCTTAATTTTTAACTACGACAGCATCAAGGAGGGTGGATCAGTAATAATCACCGAAGGCGTAATGGATGCTTGTAGAGTTGATGGGGTGGCACTCTTGTCGGTGAATTTTACCAAAATGCAGCTCATTGCCTTGAAGCAAAAGAAATTAAAAACCGCCTATTTGGCCATGGACAACGATGAACCAGGCAGAAGGGCACAGAAAAAACTTGAAGGTTCAATGAGTTCTTTTGTTGCAAATGTTTTTAATGTTGAGTATAATACGCATGATTTAGATGGGCTGGGTGACGATGAAGTTAGAGAGCTAAAACGAATGATAGCATAGGAGGACGATATGTGGCATATTTATTACGATGTGTACCAATCCTATAGAGACAACGACAATTACGCGTCATCTAGTATAATTTATTCAAGCTACGTGACTGGAGACACCGTTGGTAAAGCAAAAGATAACCTGATCAAAAAGCTTGGAGAGAACAGTTATCTTGAATCAGTCGTCTCTACATATGCAGAGGGATTAGGCAGTTACGATAATTGTTATAATGTTGAGATTAATGACGTAATTTTTGTCAAAGACCGCATTGATTTATCGTTTTCTGATATTGAGCAGTTTAAAAAATGGTAGAAAGCAGGCAACTCGAATTGGAAAGCCTTAATAAAAAGAAAGTAGAGATAGATAGGAAAAAGAAAGAGGCGGAAGAGAAGTTACAATTAGCGATTCTAAAAGAAAAATACGAGAATTAAAAGAACGATCGCATAGGTGACGATATGTTTATGTCAATGTTCATGCCCGAAAAAGACAATAGGAGGGTAGTCTTGGGGCGGCTTAGGGGTGGCAATCTAAATCTTGCGGGTGTTTTCTCAGGAATTAGCTAAACAGAGAACAAAACATCACCGGCAAGTGTTATCCAATTATCAGTTACGAAGAAATAAATAATGAAATGGGGGATTAGGGGACAAAATGTACAATAAACTAAAAGAATTAGGCGAAAGGTACAAAATGAGGGGCGTAGTGAAGACGCCGTTATTGTGTTTTCTGCTATGGTAAAATTTTGTGAATCTCCTAAACCAAAATATGAAAAATTGGCTACTGTTGATGGGGTTTTAGTTCACCAACAATGGTATAGTTAACTATGACTAAATTAAAACGGCTGATTAGATATATTCGACGGGCTTACGTTAAAATTAGATATGGGGAATTGACAGAGCATGTTATGGCGACCGCTGGTGATAATGTTCCAGCAGAGATTGAATACAGAGATAAGAAAGGTAGAGCAATTGGATTTTGGGCTTATGGATATTTCCATCCAGATCTCCCGTATCAAGGATAAATCATGAAGCTTAAAATTGTTTATTATAATGGGCATGTTAATATAGATTCTGACGACTTTGCTTATTCACTGATTTCCAATATGTATAAAACGGGTCACGGAGTTGGATTACAATTAAACGACGAGGAAGATAGGCAGTGGGTTGGTAGAATGTGTTATGAACTTTCAGAAGTAATTTTAAAATACAGCGGAGATGAGAAGGAGATTAAATGCGCGTAAAAATAGGGAAATGCAAAAATTTCATTGGGTGCTATCAAATAGCGGAAATATTATGTTTCTGGGCTAAAAAAGACAAGGATGGAGAAAAGCCCGATTATGTTCACGATTTTGGAACATGGTTATCGGAAACTAAAACAGGTGAAGATTCGCGGCTTACGAAATTCTGTGAATGGATATACTCCAAACGCAAACGCAATATTAAAATTCACGATTACGACATTTGGAATTTTGACAGCACCCTTGCTATTTTAATACTTCCCGGTCTTAAAATGATTAAGGAAGATAAGCACGGTGCTCCATTTGTTGATGACGAAGATGTACCAGATGAATTAAAATCAACCAATGCCCCTCTGAAAGAAAATGAACATGATACTGATTCGTTATGGTTCCAGAGATGGGATTGGGTATTAGATGAAATGATTTGGAGTTTTACCAATTTGCAACCAGATTCTGACTGGGAGAGTCAATTCCATTCAGGGGTGAGTGATTTTAAATTTGAAAAATGTAAAGATAATTCTGGTATGTCAGAAATGGTCAGAGGAGAAAACGATACCCATGTTTTTAATTCAGTAGGGTACAAAATTTACGCTGATAGGATTCAGAATGGGTGTAGGCTTATGGGAAAGTATTTTCAAAATTTATGGACTTGAAAATAATTTAATACGGGCGAATGTTCCAAGGTTGGCGAATTGGACTCCAAATCCGATTGGGAAGGTCCGATTCCTTCCGCTCGTGCCACAAATCAAATCTTAAGGAGAACTAATTTGCTCGAAAACAAGAAAATTAAAACATTCGTATATCGTTGTGATAAATGTGAATATGCCGAAGAACATGAGATGCCCCTAAAGTGCGAATGCGGGTGCGAGTCCGAAGATGATTTCTCTTGCCCCGAATGCGAATCAGAAAGTTCATTTTCTTTATCTTGCCTTACATTTGGTGGATGTCCATTCAATGACGCCGGTGAAGAAGGTATGGACGAAGATACTAAAGGCTGGATTGAGAACTAAAGGAAACTAATATGAATAACCCAGAATACAAAATCACCCCAATCGCCTTTTCTATTCATCTTAAAGGAGTTAACCCAATTTTCGGTGAAGGGGTAACGCATGTTCAGATAGAAGATGAAGCGGCAGGCCCGTTTATTCTTCTATCTCAAGATGGCAGCGAAAGTATCCGGTTGGATATTGAAGAATTAGAGAAGGTGCTTGAGGTCTCAAGGCTATTGATTAAAGAATTTGAAGAAGGGGAATAATGAAAATTAAACCTTGCCCGTTCTGTGGGGAAAGTAATGCGATAATCTGCACCAGTGATTACTTAGGGACGACTGTTTATCATGTATCGTGCAGGACGAGAGGTTGCGCTGGTGTAATTTTCTGCTTAGGGTTCGGATTATTCAATTCAGAAAAGGAAGCAATTACGGCTTGGAATACAAGGGCAAACGATGACGCTTTGCTATCCCTCGTGGACGGATGTTATGAGATTATTGAAGTATGGAAAGCAGAAACACCATTACGAATAAAGTGGAAGAAAAATTGGCTTAAAAAAGCAAGAGAATTAGGTGCTGAACCGATGGTGTAAAATAAATCCCGCACTGAGTTAAATAGCGTTACATTTTATAAGTGTTGCGCTATTTTTGTTTGACATTTAGATTGATAATTATTATAGTGAAGAAGTAGTTAACAATTAATCAACATCAAAGGATAATAAAATGAACGAAACAGACAAGCTCCACATCCTACATGCAGCAAGAATTATCAGTAATTATGCCGAATCACTTTATGATTGCAATACTTTCGAAGGGGAGTGGGATGATCGAGAATCCGAGATTGAGTATCAAGAACACTGTCGTATCGTAAAAGAAATTAGACGTATTGCGGGGTGGGATTAATGAAATGGATTAGCGTAAAAGATGGATTACCAGAAATCCCAAAGGGCAAATATGGCGTTCAGGTTTTAATAGCTGAATTTGATCCTGTTTTCGAGGAATGCAATTCAGGTGGTGGTTATTCTATCCATGAATCTTTTTATGGTTCTACATTTGATCGGGATGGTAAAAAGAAACAGATGTTTAAAAATTCAGAATTAGATTTTGAATTTCAAGAATTGTATTATGGTAATTTTAAAGACAAATGTATAGAGCGTGGCCCAACCGATGATGAAGTAACACACTGGATGTATTTACCAGATCCACCAGAGAGGAATTGAAATGAAAAGCACAATTAAATTAGCCGCTGACTATTTTAGAATTCACGCTAAAATGATCAAGGAAGAATGGTTCGAGAAGGGGAAGTGGAAGGATAAAGAAGCGAAGAAAGATTATGAAGTCCATAAGATTATGGAAAAGGATCTCGAAGAGATAGAAAAGTCCGAAGGATACTCGCTTAAAACCAGAAGAAAAAAGGTGTATATGTACAAATGCGATACATGTACGGCCTTTTATTCGACTGAAACAAAGATGAAATGCACTTGTGAAAAGTGCGATCCTGATGACGATGATGTCCAGTTTCCGTGTCTTGAGTGCAATGGGAGAATTCAACTTACTTGCGTTAGTTTTGATACGCATTGCAGGATTCTTAAGAAGCAGGAAGAGGACGCTGGGATTATTCCTGTTGTTCATAATCAACCAACTACGCATTGAGGCGTGTGATGGTTGATTTTAAAACTATTGGATATTAAGGTAAGTATGTCGATAAATAAAAATTTCTGTTTACTCCATCGTCACGATAGCTTCAGCCTTCTCGATGGGTACGGATTGCCAGAAGACTGTGCAAAGTATGCAAGCGAACGGGGGTTTCAATTCCTTGGAATTTCCAACCACGGGACTGTGGAAGGTTTGGTCAAACATCAACGAGCTTGCGAGAAATATGGGATTACACCGATTGCAGGGGTGGAGATGTACTGTGTCCCTGATCCAGAAATAAAAAATAAAGACGAAAAACGGGGCCATTTGACTATATGGATTAAGGATACCCGTGGATTTTCTAATGTCTTAAAAATGCTTTCACAAGCAAATCTCCATTACTTTTACAGACGACCAAGGATTGGCTATCAGATGCTCTTGGATCACGCAGAAGGTCTAGTGATCGGCACAGCATGTGCCGCTTCATTCCTTAATTTAGAAGGTGGGATTGATTTCTTTAAAAAACTTCACGATAAAATTGGTGATGATCTTTATTTAGAAGTAATGCCACACCAATATCAGATAAATGAAGACCATGTAAATCTCTGTCTTGACCTGCATGAAAAATATGGAGTTAAGTTATTGGGAACTCACGACAGTCACTATATTGAGCCTAATGATTATGAGGTCCATGATATCCTTCTCTGTTGCCAGACTAAGCGGAAACTCGACGATCCTACGAGATGGCGCTTTGACATTCAAAACCTGTTCATGTGCGATAAAGATTATTTTATTAATGAATTTAAAAAGCAAGGAATTCTGACTGATCCAGAAATCAAACAAGCTATTGCATCCACCATGGAAGTTGTAGAAAAATGCAAAGACTTTAGGATTGAGCAAAAAGAAATATCTTTGCCTATTCCGCCTCAATACAAAGGTCAAGATGAAATAGAAGTATTTAATAAATTAATTAAAGATGGATTCAAACGAAGATTCAACGATGAATTAGATAATCATCCAGAATATAAGGAACAAGTAGAAAAAGAATATGAATTAATAAAAGAAAAGAATTTTATAAGGTACTTTTTAATAGTAACCGATTTGGTAGTATGGGCCAAGGAATCAGGTATTCTCGTAGGGCCAGGGCGCGGGTCTGTATCTGGCTCGACTATTGCCTTTCTCCTGAATATTACCGATATTGACCCATTAGTACATAAAACTAATTTCTCTAGGTTCTTGAATAACGGGCGTTCTAAATACAACCCACCTGATATCGATGTCGATTTCCCGGATAATAAAAGAGAAGATATTTCAAAAAGGCTCCAACTTTTATACGGAGAGAACAATATCGCAGGTGTAACGACATTTCTTCGTATTGAGGAAAAATCGGCAATTAAAGATGTTGCAAAGGTTTTTGATATTCCGTTCCAAGAAGTAAATAATTTTACGAAGAATATGATAGATCTTGAAACTTCTTTAGGAACACAGGAAGGTATTGATTTTAATAACAAATTTCCACTGGTGATAAAGTTCTCTCAAAAATTACGTGGTCAATACAGAGCATATGGACGCCATGCAGCCGCGCAGATCATTTCAAGTGAAGATTTGACTTTAGGAACAAGGGCCAACTTAGCAGAAAGAAATGGGCATTTAGTTATTGGTCTTGATATGGAAGATGCAGAGTACGCAGGGCTTTTGAAATTAGATGTACTCGGATTAAGTAATCTCACAGTCATAAATCATTGTCTGAATTTAATAGAAGAAAATAAAGGAATAAAAATTGATCTTAATAAAATACCATTAGATGATAAAAATATATTTAAACAGTTATCAAATTCAAATTGCACAGGCATCTTTCAGTTCAACACGTGGTCGATGTCTCGCCTATCTAAAGATATGGTCATTTCATCATTTCAAGAAATGGTAGCTGCCTTGGCTCTCGTGCGCCCTGGTCCTATGAATAGTGGCATCACGCAAAGATATATAAATAATAAGAAAAGTGGAACATGGGAAAAGAAGCACGAAATTTATGAAGAGATAACTAAAGAAACATATTCTGAGCTGATTTATCAGGAACAAATTCTTGAAATCTTTACTAAAATTGCAGGACTATCAGAAGAAGTCGCTGATAAAATTCGTAAAGTAATAGGAAAGAAGCGCGATAAAGAATTTTTCCTCCCCTATCTGGAACAGTTTCTTAAAGGTGTCAAAACTACTGGATATTTTACAGAACAAGAAGCATTATCGTTCTGGGATGAGTTGTTGAAATTCGCGGAATATGCTTTCTCTAAGAACCACGCAGTAGCCTACGCCAAGATAGGATACGATTGTTGTTATTTAAGGGAAAATTTTCCCTCAGAGTTCATCTGCGCCTCATTAACCCATGGTGGTGAAGCCGAAAAACCAGCCCTGCTCAAGGAAGCAACTCGTCTGGGTTTAAAGGTCTGCCCACCACTCCTCGCTTCCAGTCACGCTTCAAACTGGATAGCGGATGCTTCCAAAAAAACGCTCAGAATACCTTTCTCGGAGGTGAAGGGGTTAGGGCCAGCCGCTATAAAAACTATACAACAATACCAAGACTCCCTTAAACCGGGATTCTTCACAAAGGAGAAACCGGCATTGAAGGGGAAGCTCTTGACAATCTTAAATGACATTGGAGCTTTTAACGAAGAATCAGATCCCCCAACCCAAAATATCGATAACTATTTTCTCGACTTGGGGATTGTTTTGAACCCATTCGTGAAGTACGCCAACTTATATAATTTAATTGGCAAGAGGGAAAATATAAATCTATCCAATTGGTTAGTTGGCGATGTCATCGGGGAGAGCCATGGCAGGGAAATATCTGAATCTGGCAAAGATTCAGATTTGATGCAATGCTGTGAGTGCGAATTGAGAGGGAAATGTAAACATCCATTAGCGCCGAGAATAGGAAAATTTAATGTGGTAATAATTGGGGAAAATCCAAATCAAGATGAAATGCGTTCAAATAAGCCGTTTGATAGCCGTGACGGAAAAATTTTATGGAACTCTCTCCAGAAATACGGCTTCGAAGAATCGGACTTTCTGAAAACGCACGTAGTAAAGTGCCCGACGAAAAAGCCTCCAATGAGCATTATTAAGAAATGCAGTGAAAAGCACCTTAAAAAAGAATTAGAATCATGTAGAATAGTTCTCGCCATAGGAAATACGGCTGTTGGATTTTTCAAGGGAGACAATAAAGGAATTATTAGATTGAATGGAACCACCGAATGGAACGAAGAAAATAGCTGTTGGGTTTGCTGGGCGATCCCGCCGGGTTGGTCCACTTGGAAGCCAGAAGACTTTGAGAAACCTTTCAAACATGCTATTAAAAACTACGTCTCGTGCCTTGAGCGATGCGGTGGTTTCGTGTAATTAATTAAAAGGACACAATGCGATACTTAGGCGGAAAATCTAAAATCAGGAAACAAATTGCTACTTTTCTTGAATCAGTAAGAAAAGATAACCAGACATACTACGAACCATTCTGCGGGGGGGGGTGGGTTTTACAAGAGATTAAAGGTAAAAGATTTGCTAGTGACGGGAACAAATCTTTAATCTCTATGTATCAAGCATTACAAGATGGCTGGATACCGCCTGATTTTGTAACGGAAGAAGAATACAAACACTACCAGAAAAATAAACCAGAAGATGACCCTATGACAGCGTTCTGTGGATTCGGTTGTTCATTCGCAGGTAAATGGTTCGGCGGTTACGCTAGGTCAGACGGCAAAACTTGTTATGCTGGCACCACGCAAAGAAGTTTACTAAAACAACTACCCTTAATAAAAGATGTTGACTTTTTCTGGGATATGTACGATAATGTTGATCCAGAGGGAATGTTGATTTATTGCGATCCTCCATACCAAAATACAACTAATTATGGAGCGTTCAGCGGATTTGATCATAATAAATTCTGGAATGTAATGCGAGAATGGTCGAAGAATAATGCCGTTGTAATTAGTGAATATGAAGCACCGGATGATTTTGAATGCGTAAAAGAAATGCAATCGCAAATGGGGTTATCGGTTGGCGATAGTAAAACAAGGCCAAAGAGAACAGAAAAATTATTTATGATAAGGTGAATAATGAAACTCCTAAAAAGAATTAAATGTTTCTTCATTGGTCACAAATGGTCAAGCCCGATTGAAAGATTCTATAACATTGGATTTTATGATCAAGAAAATTGGCTTGAATATACCTGCCTTAAATGCGGTAAAATCAAAACTGAAGATGTGGAATAATATGGAGCGAATAGGAAAAATTTTTTGCGATGAAAAAGTTATTAGTGAAGGGCATATCCCAGACTTCTTTAACAGGATTAAGTTTACCCCAGTTGGTGTAGAATATCTTAAATCCGTAGGTATTTATGAATACATTGGGTATTCTCCATATTTTGAACCAATCCCAGACGAGTCTCCGGCATTAGAATATAAAATTATATTCACTAAACATTATATCAGTCAATGTAGTAATGATTCTGATATATCAGTTAGAGTAGAACCTCGTGAGGGACTATAATGCAAGACTTAATCTTTAGACTAAGAAAGCGAGCAGAAATCAGGCGGTCAATCACGACACGGAAATCCGTTCAAAATAATGAGCCTGACAGGATCTCCGATTTATTGGAGGAGTCCGCAGACTGTATTGAAAGTTTAATTAAAGGGGATACTAATGAAAAATCTAACTAATTTTATTAAAATAAAAAATACCTATAATTATAGAACTTTTGATTATACTCCATTTGTTTATTTTGATACTGTCAAAACAGGGAAAAATTTCCCTTGTGGATTTGGAGAAAGAGAAGAATACATTATTAAAGGGGAAATAAGAACACAATTTTGGGCAAACAGACAAGAGTATCCATATGCTAAAGAAGCGGCTGTTAAAAATATGCTTCACCATTTTTATGGAGAAATCATCCAGGAATTGTATAAAATAAGGCACGCTTCGTTATCTGGAGATATCAGAGTAGTAGTTGATATTTGTAATAAGATGGTATATGATTTAATGCAAATTAATGAGGAATAATATGGCTCTTGTAACTACTTTTATCTGTAAAGAATGCCACGAAACAAAAGATGAATGTGTCACGGGGTTAGGAATTAATCAAGTCTGCAATTCCTGCCGAGCCAAAATTGCACAAAATAAACGGGCGCAACACTTATTAGGTTTAAAATCCTTGACAATCGAAGAGAGAATTAGTATTATAGAAGCATGGATATACGATTTTAAACCAGGCCAGAATTTTAATGATATTAAATATGGGTGAAGGTTAATAGCTCGAAATAAGACCATTAAGGCGTAATTATTAAGTTAATAGTTCAATATAAGACTGTTATGATGAACTATTACCGGCAACCCAACCAAGATTAACCACTACAACTACCAGACATAATTAAATAAACATCGGCAGGAGGATCGGCATGAAAATTAACTGGAATGATATCGTAACAGTTAAGCCAACTGAATACGGTTGGTGGCTATTGAAAAAATATTACTCTGATTTGAATATGGAAGTTCCAAGCTATATTAAAATTGAGGATCAAGGCACGCTCACTAAGGAACTTTGGGAGGTTGCACATATTTTCGGGGATAGTCTTTGCTATGGGTGCAATATGCCTTTCACTAGCACATATATGACGATTGTTAAAACTTGAGGACGATAATGCAAACACACGAAATTATAAATATACTCCAAAATGAGCCTTCTACCAACAAGAAGATCGAAATTCTTAAACAGAATAAAGACAACAAAGAATTAAACGAGTTCTTTAGGTTGGCTCTTTCACCAGAAGTCATATTTGGGATTAAGAAAATTCCTGAATACCAGCACGAAGAAGACCAATCATTGCAATGGGCGATGTATAGTTTATCTTCTTTATCAGACAGAACCTATACAGGCAATACTGGAATTGAGTATCTCCAACAGGTGTTGTCTTGTGTCTCCCCTGAAAATGCTGACCTTATTGAGCGGATTATCAAGAAAGACCCTAATTGTGGATGTGATTATAAGAGCATCAATAAAATGACTCCAAATCTAATTAAAACTTTTCCAGTAGCTTTGTGCGAAAGGAATTCAGAAAAGAGCCGAAAACATATTACCCCTCCATTTTTTGTCCAGTGCAAGGAAGATTCAATACGGATCAATGCAATCGTTAAAGATGGTGAAGTCCAATACCGAACCAGGAACGGAAAAGAAATCGACCTTTTAGATAATTTAGTTCAAGATTTTCTGAAATTGGCCGATGGGATGAATGTGGTTTTTGATGGGGAAGCAATTTGCATTGATAAAGATGTTCTGCTCCCGAGAAAAGTCAGTGCTGGGATTCTTAATAAGGCGATCAAAAATACCATCACCGATGAAGAAGCGAAACTGGTTCATGTTGTTCTGTGGGACATGATCCCTTATGATGATTTTATTAATGAGAAATGCCTGTATCCTTACAATTATAGGTTTTCTGAATTAGAAGAAAGAGTCACAGGTTTCGATAAAATTCATCTTGTCGATAATTACACCGTCAATTCTTGGGATGAAGCCACTGTTATATTTAATCGATATTTAAGTATGGGACGCGAGGGTGTTATTGTAAAAGATAAAAATGGTATCTGGGAGAATAAACGTCTAAAAACTCAAATAAAATTAAAGGCTGAACTTTCCGCAGATTTAGAATGTATTGGGGTAGAGCCACATTCTAAAAATCCTAATATGATTGGCTCGTTAGTCCTGGTGACATCGTGCGGTGGGCTAAAGACGAATTGTGGAAGTGGACTAACGGATGCTGATAGATTAAAAGACCCCAGTGAATATCTCAATAAGGTTATTGAAGTAAAATACAATGAAATTATAAGTAAGGAAAACGACCCAATTAAATCGTTGTTCCTGCCGATTTTTACTTGTGTTAGGGTAGATAAAGATTTTGCTAATTCCCTTAAGGAACTAAAATGAACGATAATCTACAAAAAATCATGATAGACATATGGATAGATTGGCATGATGGACACGGATCAGGATATATTTCAGGGGTTAATCCATTGTTCAGTAAAGGCTTCAAAGAAGCCTGTGATTACTTTCTGCCTCTACTCCAGCAAGCACTCCCTTACGTCGAAGCGACAGCAGGGGCAAGCCATTTAACCGATGGCTTCCGTAGACAACCAGAAAACGAACATGATATTTTAGTAAAGAAAATTAAGGAATGTTTGGATTGATCACGATTATAGCTGGCAGTCGGGCGATTAGTGATTATAGTATTCTCTTACAGGCTGTTCTCGATGCGCCATTTGACATTTCAGAAGTAGTATCAGGTGGTGCAAGAGGTGCAGGGAATTGGAATTATTCTGCTAAATATATAAAATAAAGTTAAAGTATTTCTTACATTATGCCGATAAGGTACTAAAGGAGGATTAAATGGATTATTTAGAATTGGACAAAATTAGGGTTAAAATGGGTTGGAGTAAGAGAGAATTGGCAAAACGACTTGGCGTAGGGGAACGCACAATTCATGGATACATTAGAAACGAGAAAGAGATTCCTGTACCAGTAGCAAAGTTACTTAAGATCTACAGTGGAGGATATGTAGAAAAGGAGGAATAGTGGGGAATAGAATTGAAATTAATCCTGGCGATATTTATGGCAGGTTGACAATAATTAAAGAAGTTGAACAAAATAAATGGGGTCGTAGACAAGTAGAGGCAATTTGCTCTCATGATGGAAACATTAGAACTTATCTTTTAAACTCGCTGAGAATTGGCGTTACTACATCTTGTGGGTGTTATAAATCAGAAATACAAATTAATAAAAGAGAAGATGTAATTGGTAAGACATATGGTAGATTAACTGTTATTGAGGATTTGGGCGTAAATTCTTACTATAAAAGAAAGGTATCGGCTCAATGCTCCTGCGATGAGAATATAAAAGAATATGCGTTAGGAAGTCTAAAGAAAGGAGATACAAATTCTTGTGGGTGCTATAAATCAGAGGTGCAAAAAGAAAGATGTACTTTTAAAAAGAAAGACTTCGAAGAAAAGCATCCATTCTTTTGCAAAGTTGAAGAGATAATGGACGATCCAAATGGTTACGGTATTTTAGTTAAATGCAAGAAGTGTGACAAATGGCTCCCACCAACAAACAGTCAATTATATGATAGAATATCTTCCATAGAGAAGCCAATTGGGCTTGTGCAAAATTATTTCTATTGTTCAGGAGAATGCAAACATAATTGTTCGTTATATAATTTAAAATCTGATCCATTTGAAAAGAAAGACAACTCTAATCAACCTACACAATATGAACTATATATTTGGTCGGATAAATGCTTTCAGAACCAAAGAGATGAAATTGGGACAAATCGTTGTGAAATCTGTGATAAGGAAAAAATCCCAGAAAATCCACTAGCCGCCCATCACATCGAACCCAAGAAACTGATGCCAGGTTACGCACTGGACCCAGTAAATGGGATTATATTATGCAGAGAATGTCCTTTTGAATATGGACACAAAGACGAATGTAGCACAGGTAGATTAGCTAAATTAAAATGTAAGGATAACCCAAATGAACCTTAACCCGTCTGAAGATATTAAAATAAATAAATTCAGCCTTGACGAAGAGGCAGCTAATATGTCACACTTGATTTTCTTATATGATCAAGAATGGCATAATCATTCAAGAACAGTTAACCACCTTGAAGCTCAAGTTAAGAATTTAGAGGATTCTTTAAAGGTTTTTAGGCTTCAGCAATTTGCTCGGATTAAGAAAGACCCGACTATTGGAGGATTTGATAAAGCATTAACCGATAAAGCAGCGGAGGCATACACTTATGATCTGCCTGAATATATTGAAATGTTTAATGAATTAAAAAACAAAAGAGAAGAATATGCAGATGCTAAAACAAATGCCGATCTTTTTTTAAATTTTCATTACCAGCTACTTGACAAAAGTAAGCAAATCGACTTACTTTACAAAATGTTCGCAGCACAGTATTTCACAACTAAAAATTCAGGAGGGTCTGATGGGAAAGAAGAACAAAATGTAACACAGGAATTGAATCTTAAATTGAGAAGGAGGACTTTAAAAAATTGACAGAAGCACTTTCATTATTTGGACTCTGGGCATTGGCGGGAATTATCGTTTTAGGTGTAATTCCATTTATTTTTAAAATAATTATCAAGTATTACTACACAACGAAATATGCTATCTATTTTAATCAAAAATTGGTTTACGATTCAATCAGCAATCAATTAAAATCAGGCAAAACACTAACTGATCTTATTACTGGCGCAGCTAACGTATCTAACACAAACACACAGGAGACTCAAAATGGAAAATCTTAATGAGATGTTGGTAAAGATTCAGGACGAAATGGCTATTTTTAATAGTGAAGCGACTAAGCGGGCAGAGAAAGGTAACATGGCATCCGGGGCACGGAGTCGGAAGAGTAGCCTTGCTATTGCTTCAATGTTTAAGGAATGGCGGAAGGCTTCTGTTCAGAAGGACTAATTATGAAAATGGATCAAATGGAAATGGCATATTTTAAATTATCATATCAAATTGAACATCAACAAAGTAACTAATTAAGGGAGAATAAGAATGGCAATTGATCGAAAAGCAATGAAGAATCAACTACAGAAACGCCTTGAGGAGCAGAACAAGGCAAAGGACCGTGGTTTGAACGACTACGAATCCTATTTCAATGTTCCAGAAGGGGTCAACCAGTGGATTATCAAGCCCCAGCCTGAACCTGGCCTTGAGATCGGGTTTGATATTATTCCATTTATTGCAGGGGATAATTATCCTACCAATGGTTATAATATTAATGAAGGTGATTTGACTTACCTTCTTGATATTTGGGTTCACCGAGGAGTAGGTGCCTGTAAGAAGCCGGTAGTATGCCCATTGAAGAACTACAGCCAGCCTTGTCCTGTATGTGAGAAGCGTATTGAAGTTCTGGCAGAAGCAGGTAGTATGGAAGCTGCTGAATATAATAAATTCAAGAAAGAACATTCTGAACTATGGCCTTCTCGCCGAGTAATTTATAATGCTATTTCCCGGAGTGATGAGAAGGAAGAAAAGAAGGGTATTCAGATTCTTGAGAACGCTCACTTCTTCTTTGAAAAGAAATTGCAGGAAGTGGCAAAACGCCCCAGAGGTGGTGGTTTGATTGCTTATCCTGATCCAGATGAGGGGAAAACGATTTGGATGAACCTAAAGAAACTCCCTAATGATAACTGGGAAGTGTCACCTCCTACTTTCGAGGACAGGAAGTACGTTATTTCGGATGAGGAAATTGAAACAGCACAGCAGCTTGACCAGTTGATTACTCTTCACTCTTACGAAGAAATTCAACTAATTATGGGAGCGGCTAAGAAGCCACATGTCACCGATAGCCAGCCGATGGAAAATGATGTCCCTCTGGTAAGTCGGCGCAGCCCTAAGCCGGTACAGGAAGATAAAGGAGTAAATACTAATACTGGAGAAATTACTTGCCCGATTGATGCTGATTTCGGTGACGATTATGACAAGTATGAGGAATGTGATAAATGTAAAGTCAAGATGTATTGTAAGGACGTTGCGGAAAGCGCGAATGAGTTGGAGCCGGAACCTGAGCCGGAGCCGGAGGTAGAAGAGGAGGAAGTAGAAGTACAGGAGGCTCCTAAACGTAGGCGCACACTGAAAGAGTAATTGGAATTTGGATGGGTAAACCCGTAACGGGCAGCGGGTTGGCCTGTAAAGCCAAGGGAGAAATCCCCAGGAGGTTCGAGTCCTCTACCATCCACCAAATTTAAAATCACGGGAGCTGGGTTAGGTTCAGCGTTAATCAAACAGGTTGAAGTACCAGAGTTCGAATCTCTGCCGTGATCCAATTTTAAAACTTATGACTGGTGGCGGAATAGGCAGACGCTGAAAGTCCATATGGGCAAACGACATAGTTAATTAGCAACAGTGGTTAATAAGAGGATGTCGGTATTACAAGGTTTAAATCCTGTCCAGTCATATTACTTAAACAAAGGAAAATGAAATGAGAGAACATAAATTTAACAATGGAGACTTGTTGCGAGATAATGTAACAGGAGTAGAAGGGATTGTTATGGTGGTCGCACAGTATGCCACTGGCTGTTTGCATTATGGCATTCAGCAGCAAAGACTAAACACAGATGGTTCTATCCCTGCGTGGGAATGGATTGATGAAAGTAGGTTGCAATTAGTGAAGGGAGAAGCTGTGTTATTTAATATCAATAAATCATTTACCAGTGGCCCTTCGCCTTCTGGACCTCAAATGTAATCTAACCAACAAAAGGAAACAAAATGGAACAAATTAAAAACTGCCTCCACCAGATGGTGCAAGCTATCGAGACTCTTGAACTGGCTAAAGAAGATTGCAAAATTGTAGTTGATGCTGCTTATGATACACTAATGCAGAACGACCAGAACGCTAAAGTAAATAATATTGATAAGAAGGTATTAGTGAAGATTGCAAAGAGTGTAGCAACTAATAAGATTACTGACCTTGGTGAAGAGAATGACCAGATTGGGTTAATCTTACAGGAGGCGCTTGGGATGACGCTTGGAGGATCTGATGAATCGGCAGCGTAAAGAAGAAGAAACCTCTGAAGAGTACCGCTTGAACCTAAGAGCGGAAGCGGCTTATACTAAGCACTACCTAAAAGGCAAACGCTTCTGGAATAGTGAAAAGAAAGGCGTTTATATTAAGAAGGAGAGTTGAAGTGAATACTGTTACAATAAATAGTGACCGATATGATGAACTCCTTCATTCTGAATCAATGCTGGATGCCTTAATGGAATATGGCGTAGATAGCTGGGAAGGATACGAGGACGCAATGGATAGCATTAGAGAGGAGGAATAAATGGCTGGGAGACCGAAGAAAGTATCTGATGAATTAGCTGATAAGATTAAGGATAGTATCGATGCGCCTGTTGAGATTGAAGAGGTGGAGGGTGTTGATCCTGATCGTCTTATACCTACAGGCGTTACGCTTCTAAATCTTGCGTGTTCAGGCACAGCCTACGGCGGGCTAGGAATGGGCAAGATCAACACTATCCCTGGTGGTTCAAGTTCCGGCAAGACATTTCTTGGATTAAACATTTTGGCGGCGATTGCAAATGATCCAAAATTTGACGAATACAAAATTATTTATGACGATGCCGAGCACGCATTGGAGATAAATATTCCTAAATTATTTGGGAAAAAATTATCAAATAGGATAATCTCCCCAAAGGTAACTAAGGACGGGGATCAAATTAATTCAGAAACTATTCAAGAATTCAAAAATAATATTTTAGCTCACCTCGATAAGGGGAAACCGTTTATTTGGCTACTTGATTCACTAGACGCATTGGCAAGTGACCAAGAAATTGAATCAGAATATAAAGAAGCATTACGGGCGGCTAAATCTGAAGAACATGTTAAAGCCCTTAAAGATGGCTACCATTTAGAAAAGGCAAAAATAATCGGACAAGTTCTTCGGATGATTTCTGGGGATATTAAGCATACTGGGTCTTCAATTAATATCATTCAACAAACAAGGGAAAACATTAATGCTGGCCCGTTTTCTAAAAAAGAAAAAACCAGCGGAGGATCTGGGCCTTTCTTTTATTCTTCACATTGCTTGTGGTGCGCAAAAATTAAAGCCCATAAGGATGCTAAATTTAATTGGGAAATTGGCCAAAAAACAAAAATATCCGTAACGAAGAATAAATTAACGGGTAATAAGCGGTCTATTGAATTTGATTTATTCAATGATACCGGCATAGATGACGTAGGTAGCAGCATTGATTTCCTTTTGCAATACGATTTTTGGAAAAAATCAGGCCAAACAATTAATGCCGTTGAATTAGAATTAACAGGGACGAGAAGTAAACTAATTGAATATATTGAAGCGAATAATCTTGAGTCTGAATTAGTCGCTGTGACTGAAACAGCATGGAATCAGATTGAGGAGTCTTTAAAATCCACCAGAAAGAAACGGTTTGAATAAATGGGATTAATTAAACGTGGATCGGAAAATTATCCATTATATCAAAAATGGATTGATATTAAAAGAAGATGTTTAAACGAATCCGCAACTAACTATAAGGATTATGGGGGAGAGGTATAACAGTTTGTAAAGAGTGGGAAAATAGTCTTGAAAAGTTTATCGATTGGTGCATCAGTAACGGATGGGAGGAAGGCTTAGAAATCGATAGGATGAATAACAACGGTAATTATGAACCTGATAATTGTAGGTTTCTTTCTCATCAAGACAATATGATTAATCAGAGGCTTATGAGGGAGAATAATACATCTGGATACAGGGGTGTTTCTATTCATCCTCAAAACAAAAATTATAAAATTAAAATAACATACAAGAAAGAAACACTGTTAGAAAAATCAGGCTTCTCCACCGCCAAACAAGCAGCAATAGCACGAGATATATTTTGTATTAAAAACAACATCCCATTACCCCTTAACTTTCCAGAATTACAATTTAATCAGGCTATCTAATGAAAAAGGTAATCCTAGTAGACACCAGTACATTATTTTACCAGCTCGTGTTCTCAATGCCCGACCTCTCAACGTCCGACCAAGAAACTCACATTATTTTTGGGTTCATTAGAAAAGTTCTTTCTCTTTCTAAAACATTCAACACCAGCAATTTTGTATTCGTCTTTGATTCTAAACACAGTAAACGCAAAGAGATGTTTCCTGATTATAAAAAGAAGCGTAATGATAAGGTTAAAGAGAAAACGCCACAAGAACAAGCAATGTTTAAACTGGCCTTTGAGCAATTCAATCATTTGAAAACGGACGTATTACCTTCTCTTGGGTTCAAGAATATCTTTGAAGATTACTCCTATGAATCAGACGATATTATCGCTGACCTTTGTTTCGCTTATGGGGGGCAATGTGAGATTATTGTAATTTCTACAGACGAAGATTACTACCAGCTACTTGATAACTGTAGTATGTACAACATGAAAGAGAAAACTTTTTATACTAAAAGTGATTTTGTCAAAGAATATGGCATCACCCCAGATCAATGGGTTCAAGTAAAAAGTTACGGAGGGTGCCTTTCAGATTCTGTACCTAGCATTACAGGTGGCTATCCAGTGGGATCTGCTTTAAAATATGTAAAAGGAGAATTGCCTAGTCACTGGAAAATTTATAAGCAATTCACCTCCAAAGAAGGGAAGGTTATTTTCGACAGAAATTTCCCACTTGTATCACTTCCATTAGATGGCGTAAAAGAATTTGATATTGACTTCAAGGAGAATTTTGTGTATAGTGCCTTTACTGAAATGTGCGAGAAGTACGAATTCAGATCATTAATGAAAGACGACACTTTAAAGTTATGGTCTAATAATTTTGTAAAGGATAAATAAGTTAATTAAGGAGAATTAGTATGTGTTTTTGTGGTTGGAACCCAAATAGACCATATTGCAGTAGCGAAATATGCCAGAATGAAATAGCAAAAAATAGGAAAGAAGAGCCCATCTTCCAGACATTCCCGAGATTTATTTACGGCTGGATTTGTCCAAGGTGTCAAAGAGTCCATTCACCAAATACAGTAACTTGCCAATGCAATAATTAAGGATACTATGATTTCAATTTCATGTTTAGATCCAGAAACGAAAAAGGCTTGCGAAATACATTGTAAGAGTTATGACCAGATTGTTCTAAAATTAGAAAGAGGAGAAGGTAAGAAGAAAGATAAATATTGGGTACTTTTGGTTCAAGAGGGAAAATGGTATGCTATTCCCTTTGAAGAATACAATACCCATTTAGAAGAAGCTGAGATTGAAGATGGTGCTTGTGACATGGATATTGAATTAGAAGAAACATCTGGAAGTGAAGAAAAGCCAGCATGTTCTTTAATCCCAAAATGGATGACGATATCCGATTGGCAAGGGACTAAGTACCCTAATTTATCCCCAAAAGAATGGGCAATCGCCCTTAGCGCATGGAATTCAGCTAGAGAGTTTGAAGAATTTGAAGAGTCAGGAGAAAATAATGGAGATTAAAGAATTTTTAGATAAGAAAGAAGAATTAGAAATTGATATTTTGAAAGCGGTTTCTGGAATTGTTTCTAAGTTTAAAAAAGAAACCGGATACACACCTTATGCTATATCTGTAGATATTGGAGAAGTAACTGTTTATGAAGACGTATGTAAAAAATTTGCACCTAAAAACGTAACATGTAATTTTGATATCATATGAAAGAAAAATTAGTACTTCTTAAACAGTCCGAACTATCAGAATGGAGAAAGAAGAAGCACGAAGAACAAAATGGGATTTGCCCGGTGTTGGGGGTTTATGTCCCATTAGAGAACTGTGTAGCCGACCACCAGCACCGTACAAAGTCACAAGTCATCGGGGAAAATAACGGCGGAATTCTGCGCGGTTGCATCAGTGCTATCGCCAATTCTTGGGAGGGAAAAGTAGTAAATAGCTTCAGAAGGATGGGATTGCACAAATACAATATTCCTATCTGGACTATTCTCAGGAACCTTGCTGACTATTTAGAATTTTCAAGGACTAACTTTATTCATCCTTCTGAAAAGGCGAGACCTAAGAAGATAACTAAAACATGCTATAACACATTAGTTAAAATTATTAAGTTGAAAAATAAAAAAGAGAAAATCCCCCCGTATCCTCGGTCGGGGAAACTGACTGTTAAATTAGCTGGGCTGTTTGAAAGGTACAATATAGAAGTTAAATACTATGCGGAAAAATAAATGAAGAATATAGCATTAATTGACTTTGATTCTAAAATACCAAATTTAGCTTTAATGAAATTATCAACTCATTTTAAAGAACAGGGAGATAATGTTAATTTAATAAGGTCTGAATATAGTGCGTATTCTAAGAAAAAGAAGCAATTGGTATTTGATGCTACCAATTACGATGAAGTACATGCTTCAGTTATCTTCACTTCTAATAAAGGATTATTAAAGGTCGTTAACTGCAACAACGTCGTGTTGGGGGGGGACAGGTGAAGACATTAATAAGGAACTGCCGAAAGAGATAGATAGCCTCTCCCCTGATTATTCAATATATCCAGAAAACGATAAATCATTTGGGTTCATTACAAGAGGATGTATCAGGAATTGTTATTTTTGCTTTGTCCCAAAGAAAGAAGGGAAGATCAGAGAATATTCGACAGTTGATGAGATTGTGAAGCATAAGAAAGTTATATTTATGGATAACAATATCTTAGGTTGGCATAAACACAAGGATATATTTAAACAGATTTTAGATAAAGATATTAAATTAACTTTTAATCAAGGTCTTGACATTAGGCTGATTAATGATAATAATGCTTATTTACTGTCATTAATGGATTATATGGGTGAATATATCTTTGCTTTTGACGATATAAAAAATAAAGATATTATAGAAGAAAAGTATCAAATAGTTAAGAAGTATATTAAACGTGAATGGGGAACGAAATTTTACGTTTATTGTCATCCAGATATGCACCCATCAGCAATTAGGCAAAGAGTCGATTGGTGTAAAGATAATAAGGCATTGCCGTATATTATGAGAGACTTTTCGTGCTACACTAATGATAACTCTAATTTTTATACAGATATAGCATCATGGTGTAATCAGCCGGGTTTATTTAAGAACATGCCATTTGAAGATTTTCTAAATAAAAGAACTAAAAACCAAAACAGAATTAATCAAACATTGTCCATGTGGAATAACCAATGCACTTAAACAAAATTGAAATAGAAAACTTTCAGAACCACAAGAAAACAGAAATAGAATTATGCCCCGGAGTTAATATCATCGCGGGATCGAGTGATTCTGGCAAGACTGCAATCTTACGGGCGTTGAACCTTGTCTTAACCAACAGGCCCAGTGGTTTTCCATATAAGCCGTGGCGGGCAGGTAAAAAAGACGTTACCGAATGCAAGCTGTCTTTTTCTGATGGCACTGTTACACGGCGTAAATCAGATACGATTGACGAGTACATTCTTAATGTTGATGGACAAGACAGTCAGGAATTCAAAACACTCAACAGGCAAATTCCTGACGAGGTAAATGGCTTTATTAATTTAAGTGACTACAATTTTTCTCGGCAACACGATCCTCATTTTTTCATTTCTGGCAGTTCTGCTGACAGGGCCAAGACCCTTAATAAAATTTCCGGCCTCGAAATCATCGACTCGTCCCTATCTAAAGTCAACACAATCATCAGAGAGAACAAATCAGACAATGATAAAGTAACTAAAGATATTAAAGAGACACAAGATAAAATAAACAAAATTCAATTCATCAACGAAGCGGATACTGTTCTTGTTCAGGCAGAAGAAGCGTTCACTAATTATGAACACGCAAATAAAATGAACACGATCCTTGAAAAATATATATTAGGGTTGACAGAAGTACAAGAAGTGATTAATAAGAATGAAGTGTTCCTGAATTGCAAATCCACTTTCCTTGAACTGAAAGAAAAGATTAATCTATTTAATAATACAAAACAGCAAATCCAGTTTTACGAAAAGTACGTTAATAGTTTAACTGAAATTGAAGAAGTAGTTAATGATAATTCCGGCTTCCTGAAGTGCAAAGAAACAGCTAATTCTATTTTGGATTTGATCCAGAAGAGAAAAGAAGTAGAGAACCATCACAGCATCATCGAGAAGCTATCTGTGCAGCTCGTAGACGTTGATTCAGTCATCTCCCATACCCAAGTATGGCTGGAGGTGAAAACGGCTGTAATCACGTTAAATGACCTGTTAATTTTGAGACGCCGATATGAGTTTTGGTATGATGATATTCAAGAATGGGCTAATGATTTTGAAAAGAATCGCGACTCAATTAAGCAATTAAATAATAAAATAGAAACATCAAGAAATAATAAGGTCAATTTTATGAAAGGTATCGGGAATTGCCCATTGTGCGGGAGTGTCGTTAAGTGAAATTTCTACTAATATCAGATATCCACTTAAGAGATTCTAATCCCCGCAACAGATGCGACGATTTCAGAGAAACGCAATTCGATAAATTTAATTGGTGCCTTGAATTAGCAAAGAAAGAAAACTGTATTGTTTTACAGGCTGGTGATTTATTTGATTCTGTAAGATCAAGTAATAAGCTAATCAGTGATACAATTAGCACAATCAAGCAATACAATTTAGATTTCTTTACTGTAAGCGGCAACCATGATCAACGCCACAGAAATAGAGACTTGACAAATACCCCTATCGAAGTAGTTCAAGCATCACAAGCGATTAAATTACTTGATGATACACCAGTAGTTTACGATAACGTCCATATCTACGGAGCGCATTGGGGAGACGAAATCCCCCAAATCCAATACAAGAAAGCCTTCACCATCCTGGTAATTCACAAGATGGTTATCCAGAATGAAGAAGATAAAATCTGGCACGGTCAACAAAATTACAGTACAGCAAGAATGCTACTTGCCAAGAATGATTATGATTTAATTCTCTCAGCGGATAATCACAAGACCTTCGCTGACGAATATAAAGGTAAAACACTCCTGAATCTTGGATCGATGACAAGGCTTACATCAGCCCAAATCAATCATGAATCCCAAGTAGCGATTTTTGATACCGATAAAAATGAATACATAATCTATAAAATTCCGATTAAGCCAGCAGCAGAAGTGTTTAATCTTGAACAAATTGAAAAGAACAAAGAAACCGGCGAAATAAATGACAAGATCCGAGAGTACGTTGATTTACTTGGTGGCAATTCTGAAATGAGAGAATGGGATTTTGCTAGAAATTTGGACGAATTTATTATAGCAAACAACGTGAAACAAGAAGTTCAAGATATTATAAAATTAACGTTGGAGCCATAAATGATTAACCTATTTCACGGTGATTGTTTAGAAGTAATGAAAGGTATTCCTGACGGAAGTGTAGATGCTGTTATCACCGATCCTCCTTACGGGACTACTGCTTGTAAATGGGATTCAGTTATCCCATTTGAGGCTATGTGGGAGCAGCTAAAACGAGTTATCAAACCTAATGGTGCTATTGTATTGTTTGGTAGTGAACCATTTAGTAGTGCATTACGGATGAGTAATATCAAGCAGTATAAATATGATTGGGTGTGGAAGAAAGAAAAAAGTGGGAACATTGCCGTATTAAAATATCAACCAGGGAAGGTACATGAAAATGTAATAGTTTTTAGTAAAAGTAGCCACATTTATAATCCTCAAATGGAATTAAGGCCAGAAAAAAATAAAAGAAATAATAAACCTAGATATAATAAAGTGGGTATTCAAGGAGGCAAGGAATTTTTTATCGAAAATAGTAGGGGGATGGATAATTTAAAATATCCGACAAGCGTGAAGGAATTTAATACAGAGAGAAAAGGTTCTCACCCTACTCAGAAACCTGTAGCCTTAATGGAATATCTAATTAAAACATATACCAACGAATCCGAAACCGTATTAGATTTCACAATGGGCAGTGGCACAACAGGCGTAGCATGTAAAAACTTAAATCGTAATTTTATAGGAATAGAAAAAGACTTAACCTATTTCAATATAGCAAAAGAGAGGATTAATAATACGTTGGAGGTTGACTAATGTGTGATGAGATAAATATAAGTTTAATCAATGCTGAATTAGCTATCACAAATTTCAAAGAGGGAGATATTGTTGTTATTAAAATAAAAAGAAACCTTTCTAATTGTGAATTTGAACGAATCGAAAAATATTTAAAAGAGAAATATCCAGATATTCAATTCATGATTCTTGATGACGGAATTGATATTGAAGTATTGAGGAAGGAGGAATAATGAGTCCCATATACGATTACAGGTGCCGGAATTGCCAATTTGAAATTATTGACAAACTCATGTTCACTGACACCAAAGAAATCAAGTGTCCTAATTGCGGATCAAAGGCTGTCAAGATACCTACCTTTGCAAATTTTGTTATAAATGGATTTAATGCTAAAAATGGTTATAGTCTAAAAGGCAAGAATGATAGAAATAAATAATATTTATAATCAGACTTCTTTAAGTTTAATGAAAGAAATTGACGATTTATCAATTGATGGTATTATTACTTCTCCTCCTTATAATATAAATACTGAACGAAGTGATTGTTATTATAATAATGGGTATTCTGATCTTGACAAATTAACACAAAAAGAGTATCTTGATCTAAGGATTGAAGAATTCAATGAATACGACAGAATTTTAAAAGATAAAGGAGTCGTATGTTATAATATTTCTTATGCTAAAGAGAACCCTATTCTTCCTACTCTATTAATGTCTAAAATACATAATGAAACAAATTTTACCCTTGCTGATATTATCTGCTGGAAAAAGAGTAATGCTATCCCATTTCAGACATCCCCAACTAAATTAAGTAGGATAACAGAATTGGTTTATATTTTAGTTAAAAAAGAAAATCTCCATACTTTCACTACAAACAAAAAAGTAAGTAAAATAAATCAATCAACTGGCCAAAAGTTCTACAAAAATTATACAAATTTTATAGAAGCAAAAAACAATGATAAGTATATTTGTAAATTAAAAGCATCATTTTCTCAAGAATTAGTCGATAGTCTTATTAATATTTATTTCCCATCTGGTTCTTTAATATATGATCCATTTATGGGGATAGGGACTACTGGATTAAGTTGTATAACCAACAATTGCGACTTTATTGGTTCAGAAATAAATGAAGAATTTTATTTAATCGCGAAAGAGAGAATTAATAAAAGGGATAAGAAATGACGACAAATTTGGTAAGGTGTGAGTGTTATAATATGAACTGTGAGTGGCATTTAGGATTAGCTGTTCCTTATTCATACTGCCCCTCGTGTGGGTATGTAGTAGAGCCAGTGAATTCATTCACATACATTGAAAGCGAAGAGAGAGAATTTGACCACGACTAGAGATGATATTGTTAAAGTGTTGAATCATCCAGACAGGGCAAAAGCTAAAGTGATTCGAGTAATTAATTCGTGTGTTAAATTTGAACAATTAACCATTGCTTGGAATATGATGATGAATCACTGGAAAGTCTTTTATAGTTGTAATAATAGCGACAATAGCAAATGGAATCAAAGTGAATGTAATAAAAGATACATCAACAAATACCGAGAACTAAACCCAAAGGACAACAAATGAACATTCAAGAAGTGACAAGTGAACTGGGACGATTAGAAAAAGAAATCCAGAAGGCAGAGAAGGATTTAGCTACTGCTGAAGGGCAGAAGGAATTACTATTAAAGCAAGGAAAAGAGCATGGCGTTAGCAATGTTAAAGACGCTCAAAAGAAGAAAGAAGAATACTTAAAACAAATGAAAGAATATGAAACTGAAATTGATACGTTGTTCAAGAAGCTGAAAAGCAAATTTGAATGGTGAGGAGATAAAATGAGCGAATTTGATATTGAGCAAACTAAAATGAATATCAATAATTTTCTATGGAGTACGCTTCCACCAATGGAAACCATGCAGGATGCTGAAAATATTTCTCTTGATATCCTCCAATTAATAGAAAAGTCTTGGCGAATTCACTTTGATAATCAAAAATTCCAATGTGCTAATAAATGCTAACCACTAAACAAGAACTCCAGGAATTTAGAACTAAAGTAAATGAGATTAAGTGGACGAAAAAAGGGCTGGAAGGTAGCCTAAGTGACCACTTAATAAAGCAGGCGGAATTAACTGAATACGGAATATTTTCATTAGAAGCGAGGGCGATAATACAGAGCGTTTCGGAAAATACGCAGAATTTGATGATACGCTATTTCACCTCGTTAATTTCGCCGCTACTTCAGGCAGTTTGGCAAGACTCGCGGGAATTCAAAATGGGCTTCGTACAGCGGAGAAATGTTACCGAATGTGACTGTTTTATTGAGAAGGATGGCAACCGGGCTGACATATTTGCCAGTTCAGGAGGTGGCCTCGCTGATGTCGTAAGTTTGGGGTGCCGTGTGGCATTTCATGTACTCGAACGGAAGTCTCGAAAATTGATGATTCTCGATGAGCCTTTTTCCTCATTAAATTCAATTCAATATCAAGAGGCTGTTTCTAAAGTCGTAAAAGAATTAAGCGATAGATTAGGTATTCAATTTATATTCGTAAGCGATCAGGGATTTTTGTTGGCTGACCGCTTATTCCGGGTATCTGATGGTGTAGTTAGTATTGTTGATTAAAAATGGTTACAAGTCAGAATAAAATGGTTATAAACCAAAATAAAATTAAAGTATTTGATATGTTATGCCGATAAGGTATATTAAGGAGGAATAAATGAATCATTTAGAATTAGAGCAAATTAGGAAGAGAATTGGTTGGACTAAACGAGAATTAGCAAAGAGGCTAGGCTTAAATGAAAGAACTGTTCACAGATACATTGATGGGGAAACACCAATATCCCCACTGGTGTCTAAAATGATTATGGCGTATGATGAGGGATATAGACCAAAGGAGGAGGAATAATGACGAAAAGGAAATTAACTGACGAACAAATAAAAGAAATATGTGAATTGTATCAGAAAAATATATTAACTCCGGAATTAGGAAAGATGTTTAGTGTTAGTGACGATACTATAATAAAATATTTAAAAAAGAATGGTATTTTCCCGAGCATAAAAATTAAAATAAATATTGGGGACAAATTTAATAGGTGGACAATTATTGGAGAAGTAAAAGATAGAGGAATAGATAGAAGTTTTGTCTGCGAATGCTCTTGTCCACTAAAAACAAGAAAGAGTGTTTTATTAAAATGTCTTAGAGATGGCGAGTCAAAGTCTTGCGGATGTTTAAAGAAAGAATTAGTAATAAAAAGAAGAACAAATTCAGGGAAAAATTATATAGGGCAAATATTCGGTAAATTGACTGTCTTATATGAGGTAGAAAGAAGTAAATTTGGAAAGAGACAAATGATGGCACAATGTTCTTGTGATGGGAACATTGGTAAATATGGCATCGAAGCTCTAAAAAAGGGAAATACTACATCTTGCGGATGTTATAATAAGGAGATAATTACTTTTAGAACAAAAGATTATCAAGAGAAATACCCTCTATTTTGCAAAGTTGAAGAAATTATTGATGACCCGAACGGGTACGGGATTTTGACGAAATGCAAGAAATGTGATAAGTTGTTTAGCCCTGATCCGAGCTAAATATCTGCAAGGGTTCGTGCCTTAGAGAATCCAAGAAGATACGCTTTAGGAACCGAGTGTCATTTATATTGCTCTGATAATTGTAAAAATACTTGTGATGTATTTAGAGCGGTTTCTACACCAAAATCTCTGAGAAATATAAAGAAGGCATCAAGGTGCCATCAACAAATTAACCGAAAGGCGTTGCTCGACCTTCAGGAAGATGAATTCGGATATACTCACTGTGAAGTCTGCGGGAAACCATTTCCACGGGAAGAACTTATAATCCACCATAACGTAATGGTTGGCAAAGATCATACAATGGCGGATGATATGTCTCATCAAATCATTGTATGTAAAGAACACCATTCGCATAAAGATTGTTAAAGGAAACCAAATGAAAACAATGAACGATGTATACGAAGACGAAAGCGATGATACTCACCTGCACTGCCCCAATTGTGGATTATGCTCAACCTGCGGTGACTGTAGATGCAATAAACCAAGCCCCTGCACCTTCATCCTTAACGGGTACCCTAGATCAGGAAAAAATGTTTTCGCTGATTTCCTACTGGAAAGATTAGAAGACCGGGGGATTTATGGTAGCGTAGTCTCAAGTGTTGATGATGTAAAAGAAGCCGCAAAAATTTTGGGATGGAACGGGGTGAAGGATGAGGAAGGAAGGAATGCGCTTTCCAGCCTCAAAGATTGGTCAACACTTCATTTTAACGGGCCATACAGAGTAATGCAAAGAGAAGTAAAAAACCTACAGGACAATGAAGTAGTTATCTTCATGGTTCGAGAGCCAAAAGAGATCAGTCGTTTCGTTAAACAATACCCCAATACAGTAACTATATTTGTTGAACGGGACGATTGTGAAACGGCACAAAATCACGCAGACCTCAATTGTGCCGAATATACTTACGATTTTTACATCACCAATAATTCTACACTCAAAAATCTAAACGAATCAGCAGTTGAATTAATTAAATTTTTATATAAAGAAATTAATTAAAAATCAAATGTATCATATCTTGATCATTAAATCAGTTAATGCGAACTATATTACCCATTAAGAACAAGGAGAATGAAATGAAGAAAAGTGAAATGATCATAAATGAGTTTGGTGTTTGGATTGATATCGAGGAAGAAGTCACGAATCTACACGAGATTAAATTTAATAAAGATGGAATGTCGATTGATGAGGATTTTCTGTTCTCATGGGTGGAATTAGAGAATATTAAGAATAAAGCTATCACCATTGGAGAGTAAGATGAAAACGACTATTATTGAAGAAGCTGGTTTTAATACTGCTCTATATGGGTTTAGCCTATCTTACAAAGATAGGTCTATAGATAGGGAAGATTGGTGGTATTGTGATAGTTCTGATAATTTTACCGAATATACCATCGATGAAGATGACCCTATTTCTTTAAGAATGAGACAAACTCAAAAAACCGCAACAGCAAATGCAGGCAGAGGTAAAGGACACGATAAATTCCTTCGCCAAATTATACTATGGGTTGAGATAAATGCTCCGAGGTATTGGTGGTCAGAATTCGACACGTATAAGGTAGGCACGGTTGCACAGTCTGAGAGCACTATGCACGTATTGACTCGCAGAGATATGGATGTATATGATTTAGAACAAGGATGTGAACAAGATATCCAGCAAGAAGAAGTTTCTCTGTTTAATAAAGCAAGATCAAGGTACGCCAATTCTATTGCTGAACTAAAAAAATATGTTCCTGAATCCTATCTCCAACGTAGAGTCGTTACGATGAATTATGCTGTGCTTAGATGCATTATTGAGCAGCGTAAAAATCACAAACTCCCGGAGTGGAAGATGTTTATTGATGAAATTTATAACCAAGCACAACATCCTGAATTATTGCCGGTAATCACTAATGACTGAACACTCATTCCTAAAACACCAAATATTTTTAATTAAGGATTGGGATAATCACCAATTCGCTACAAGGAGGATGATGTGAGTCAGTCACTAAAACATTCTACTATTGAAACGGCACTTAATATAGGGTCAGGATTTTTTTTATCGATGACGGTCTGGAATTTTATTGCTGCACCGGTTGTTGAAATACTTGGAGGTAATTTAAAAGCATTTCATGTGAATTTTATTATAACATGTATTTTTACAGTCTCTTCATTTTTAAGAAGTTTAGCATGGAGAAGGGGATATAATCATTGGCAGAATAAGAAGTTTTTAAATTAATGAAATACATGGGGAGTAAACGCAGAATAGCTAAATATATTATTCCAATAATTACTAAAAACTTAACACCGGATAGATGGTATATTGAGCCATTCGTCGGGGGGCAACTTAATTGATAAAGTAAATCACCCTCTTAAAATTGGAGCAGATATTAACAGGTATTTAATTGCTTTATTTAAATACTTACAGCAGAATGAATTTAACCCTCCTCATATAGGTGAAGAAGAATACAAAGACATTAGAATTAATAAAGATAAATATCCAGATTGGCTTGTTGGGTATGTTGGGTTTAACTTAAGTTTTGGTGCTAAATTTTTTGGAGGTTATAGAAGAGATAAAGCAGGAGTCCGAGATTATCAAAACGAAGCACAGCAGAACCTGAAAGCACAGCAGAACCTAATTAAAAATATTAAATTTTTATGTTGCTCTTATGACCAAATTAAAATAAACCCAAGCAGCATTATTTATTGCGACCCACCGTATCAAGGCACAACTAAATATAAAAGTAGTTTTGACCACGAACAATTCTGGCAATGGTGTAGAAATAAAAAAGCAGAAGGACATGAAATCTATATCTCTGAATATAATGCCCCGCCTGATTTTAAATGTATCTGGCAGAAAGAAATAGTAAGCTCTCTCACTCAAGACACTGGCAGTAAAAAGGGGATAGAAAAATTATTTACCCTTGAATAACACTAAAGTTTCCGCCAAGTATGCCGATAAGTTATACCCACCCTAAGAGGAATCAAATGTCAATTAATCAGAAATTAGCCAAAGAAAGAAACATCACCAAAGAACATATCGATAAAATTAATGAATTGCATCTATTGCGTGAAAAAGTAGGAAAGAACATGGCAAAGGCAGCCGTCGAAGAATTGCCCCTGTATGATAAACGACTTGATGAAATAGAATACCAGTTACAGGATTTGTGGGGATTTGGCAGAAACCCAAGTTTTATTAAATTTTGGGAACGGCCATTATGCCGCTGCCCGACACTCGATAATCAGGACAATTGGCCTCACGGATATTACACTTACAGTTCCGCTTGCCCAGTTCACAATTATAAATTCAACAAAGGAGAGTAACATGTCCCGAAAGATGGAAATAGAAATCGAAACAGTAAAAGACCTGCTTGAAATTTTAAAAGAGTACAACCTGAAATGTAAAGTATTTCTTACTGAACCTAGTAAGTTAGTCGTTAAGAAAGTAAACGGTGAAACTGATGTAATTCTTAAATGGTTTTAATTTGAAGGAAGAATATATGACACAATGGTTTGATTTTACTCTTGAAGGAGATGCGAAGGAACCTTCATACGGAAGTGAATATGCAGCAGGGATAGATTTATATTCAACTGAAACAATAACCGTTAAACCTCATTCAATTCATATTTTTAGTACAGGCGTAAGAGCTTCTATTCCGCATGGTAATTTTGGTAGCATCAGGGATCGTTCATCAATGGCAAAGAAGGGGTGGGCTGTAAAAGGAGGCGTAGTGGATAGTGATTACCGGGGGGTTATTGGCGTAATGCTTCAGAATACAACCAATGATATTCTGAGCATTGAGAAAGGTGATAAGATTGCCCAAATGATTATCCAACCTTATTCAATTCCTATTCTTAGACAAGTTGATAAATTAATAGAAACTAAACGTGGCGAAGGTGGATTTGGTAGCAGCGGTAAATAATTTAATTTAAAGGGGAAAGATGCAAAGTTTCAATTTTAAAACACCAATAGCAAATAGTATTTTTTATCGTAAATATGCACTTACTCAATCAGACACATGGCCTGAGAGATGTAGGATGATCGTCGAAGATGTTTGTGGAACTATGTCAGGTCGTAGGCGGAGGACCTTATCTATTAGCGAATGTGATTATCTTGAAAAAGCAATGACGCAAATGAAATTTCTTCCTGGAGGGAGATATATTTATTATGCAGGAAGACCAGCACATTATTTTAATAATTGTTTTATGCTTAGAGCCGAAGAAGATACAAGAGAAGAATGGGCATCTTTAGTTCAAAGGGCTACTTCCTGCTTAATGGTAGGTGGCGGAATTGGCGTTGATTATTCACGAATTAGGCCAAAAGGGAGAGCAATTGGAAAAACAGGTGGTATTGCTTCTGGATCTGTTTCTTTAATGCAAATGATCAATGAGATTGGCCGTCATGTAATGCAGGGAGGGAGTAGGCGCAGTGCCATATATGCTTCACTTAATTGGCGACATGGAGATGTTGAGGATTTTATCGATATCAAAGATTGGTCAAGGACGATTGTGGAAGGTTGTGATAACAAATCAGTATCTGATTTAAAAAGATTTAATTTTAATTATGCAGCACCATTAGATATGACCAATGTAAGCCTTAACTATGATGACGCATTCCTTTCAGAAACAGAAGATGGATCTCTACCTGATATTTTCTTACACAATATCCGTAGTGCTATGATGCATGGAGAGCCAGGACTTTCATTTAATTTTGGGAATAAAGCAAATGAAACGCTACGCAATGCATGTTGTGAGCTAACATCTGAAGATGATTCTGATGTATGTAACCTTGGATCTATAAATCTTGGAGCGATTGAAACAATTGAAGAATTTCGGCAAATAATAAACGTCGCTTCTAAATTCCTAGTCTGTGGAACATTGAGAGCTGATTTACCTTATGAAAAAGTTAGATTAGTTAGGGAAAAAAATAGAAGGATAGGACTTGGGCTAATGGGTATTCATGAATGGTTACTCAAGCGAAATTACAGATATGAAATGAATGATGAATTACGTTCATGGCTTCAAGTATATAAAGATGAAAGCGAAAAGTCTGCCAATGAGCATTGCGATAGGCTATATCTTTCTAGGCCAGCCGGGTACAGGGCAATTGCACCTACTGGAACTATTGGCCTAATTGCTTCAACCACTACTGGAATTGAACCACTATATGCTGTTGCATATAAGAGAAGGTATCTTGTAGATGGGACTAATTGGAAATATGAATTTGTTGTAGATAATACCGCAGAACATCTCATTAAAGAATACGGATTAGATCCAAGTTCAATTGAAACAGCCGTAGATTTAGCTAAAAATCCAGAACGTAGAATTGCATTTCAAGCAGACATTCAAGATTATGTAGATCATGCTATTTCTTCTACTATTAATCTTCCTTCTTGGGGATCTAAGGATAATAATGAAGGGAAAGTTCTTGAATTTGCTACTTTATTGCGAAAATACGCACCAAGACTCAGAGGGTTTACTTGTTATCCAGATGGTTCTAGAGGTGGTCAACCATTAACCACAGTACCATATAATGATGCAAAAAATAAGACAGGAGTTGTTTACTCTGAGCATGATGTATGCGATATAACTGGTAAAGGCGGGTCATGTGGAAGTTAAGGAAACACAATGTCAGACAACAAAGATAACAAGAAAACAGTCTTAATTGGCGTTCATAAAATTAACGATTATCTTAAAAAATACCGACTTAATTTTATGAACGCCAAACCAAGAAAACAGCTTGTCGCTATTTATGGTTTTCCCTTAATCAAAATCGGGAAGAAGAATATCTCGACTGAAGAGGATATTGACAGTTGGTATTATAGTGTAATTAGCAATGAACTTCTCCCTGAAATCTATAAACTCGTAGAAATCAGAGAGAAGAAAATTAGACCACCTAAACAAAAACGGGAATACCAATCTATTGATTTAAGGAGATATTCACCTAGACAAATTCAAATGATTATGACAAAGGTTCAAGGGACTTATGATTTTAAGGATGACAAAGCAAGGAAATATTTAGAGAAAGCGGTAAAGGGGTTGGCTAAATATAGAGTACCTGAAAAGGCTATTGTCTTTTCGTTCAGAGACCTTATAATAGGAATGGCATTAGAATGCGGAAAAAAAATTCAAAAACACAATCATTACGAGAGATGCTTAAAAGATATAAAATAGTTAGTAAAATCTTTATGACAAGAGAAACTTATGTATCAATCTTAGAGGATAATAAAGGAATTAAGAAGATTGGGGATAGTTATCAATGGGATAAACAAACGCCAGTAAAGTACGAGAACGGTTATTTAATGTGGGGAGATATACCAGTAGTAATTGATGATTACGGCCCTGACTTTGCAGTTGTAGAAGGATAAAGTAAGAACCCATTAACTCCACAAAGTTAGAGACCGTGGAGTTAATGGGTTCTTTTATGTAGTTACTCAAATACAATTATATTAGTTATTTTTCTTTAAATCTCACAACCGCCGCTTCAATCGCCGCATTGACTACAGAAGTGGCCATCTCCAACCCGGCATTGGCAAGATCGACCTTGACCAACTGAGCGGCTGCGGCTCTTTTTTGGTCACTATTCATATCTCGATTGGCCATAATAGATACAGCGTTTAAGGCGGAGGCGGCCAGTATTTGCCCGGCCTGGCTCATTAGAATCTTAATAAAAGGAAGAAGGAACGTCCACACCCCTGACATCATAAACTTGATTTTGCCCATCTCATTTCTCCTTGCAGGTTATTGTTAAATACACACTCTCACATAGCGTCTTCAAATCCTGGTGAACTGTCCACGGGATCGGGCGCGGTTGGCTTAGGCCGAGATGACAGTCCCACTTTCTTGCTGGTTGCTGCAGTGAGCAGGCTGTTAATGATGCCACCCACAGCAGCAACACCGCCAGCAATCGCCACAATGTCCTCATTTGATACCTCGATGTTTACACCAAGCCATGGAAGAACAACCACTATGCCACCTACGATACTGGCAACGGCACTGGCAGCAATCTGGCGGTTCTTCCAGGTCGCAGCATTCGCCAGCTGCTTGCCTTGTTTCAGGGCATCCCACAGGGTAAAAATCTTCATTGTTTCTCTCCTTATTTAAAGCCATTATGTTCCAGCGAGTAGTGGTTGCCGTCCTCGAACCTTCCACCCCAAGCCCCCCCAATAGATTCCCAATATTCGCCAAGCAACCTGTGATCTTCTGTAGACTCTATGAATTTACCGTCTTTAAATAAATTTAAATCTACAGCTAGTCTCAGCTTATGACAAGAATTACGATGGCCGTATCCCAAGACTTCACCAATTTTGCCGTGAAGTCTTGGGTCTCTATACGCATCTCCGTATGTAAATTCATACCCTAATTCATATAATTTAGGGATAAGTTGCAACGTCACCATTCGAGCGAACTGAGATTGTTTTTCCCTTAGTGTTAATTCACCCATGATAACTTTCCTCCTTGTTTGATTGCCCAACTGACCCAATGTGCACAATATTTCACGCCTTTCCCCTCGGAGGACAACAATCGGCCTGACATTTGTCCATAGCGTCCTGAATCTTGTCCCACGTGGCTTCCCGTTTCTCATTGCAATCTTTGACAGCCTCTTCAGTCCATTGTTTGTGCATTCTGAATTCGTCAAAAACCTTATTAATATCCTTATCTTGCTGTAGTACGTGATCTTGCAAGGAGGAATGCGCCCGATCTGCCATCTTATCGAAAGCCACAGAAATAGCAGAATTGAAGCTGATAACAATGGAATTCATCTGCTGGAGCATTTCATTCTTCAACTTCTGTTCTGCTATTTCTCGATCCGCAACGGAAGCAACTAACTGCTTAATCGCAGAGGTGACTTCCGCGATCCAGCCCCGAATTGCGCTGACGACAACCACATTAAATATTACGAAACCGCCACCGAGCAGGATAGCCAACATTTGAAAGTCGCTGGCGCCTGTGATTGTGTATATTTGGTGTTCCATTATCACCTCCTTTATATTGATTTATTACCCTTTATGGTAAATACAGGCAATCATTTTGGTACTTTCTGGTTCAATTGCCCAATCTACGTTTTCCCTTGATTCGGCTACGATATAAAGAATATCCTCATACGAAGATAAAGTTAATTTCATCCCTTTTCCGGGAATAGAAGAAGTACAAATTTTGTCCCCGATTTCTATATTTCCACCCTCAGGGCAGACATTTATCTGTCCTTCTCCGACAGCATTAAAATTGATTAATCCATAATCTTTTAAATCACCAGTGTATCCGTTTAACCCTGCTGGAAGTTGGTCTAAATTAAGAGTAGAAGAGGAGCAAGTCATAACACCTCTTGCTGATTTTTGTTTAGGGGTAGATGATAATACCATTTCACAAATACAGTTTGAAATATTAGCTTTATTTACAACCTGATAATCGCAAACTATATCCCCAATCTCCCCTACAAAATCTTCCGTCACGAGTCCTTGATGGCCCCCGGTGAATGGGCCATAGTTAGTCCCTGATCCTGTCGCATAAAAATCAAACCCAGACGCAGAAGCAGAATTGCCAGTAACACCAAAATTAACACCTGAGTTCTCGAACGCAAAACCAGCAGTGCCGCAACCAGTGCTGGAATAACTACCACCGGCTACTCCATAATTTGACCCAGTAGTAGCGTTTGATATGAATCGACCAGCGACGCCTGTTTGAGTGGAACATTCACCAAATACCCCGTAAGAGGTCCCGGCCCCGGTCGCCGTCGCCCCTGCGTAGAGTCCTACCCCACTGGTGGATGCGTTGGTGCCATAAAAAGCATAATTAGTACCCGTAGCCTTGGAAGATGTTGCTTTAACTGCAACCCCAAGAGATGAAGCAACGGACCCTTTGATGCCATAAGTGGTGCCGGTGCCAGTTTCTGATGCTTCACCATAAATAGCCGTTCCTGATGCAGAAGAAGCCAGAGCATAGACCCCTGTACCTGCTGTTGAAGCGTTTGTAGTATAAACGCCATAAGTGGTCCCTGTTGAAGCGGAGGACACAGCAGATATAACCTTGCCAGATGTTGAAGCGTTTGTGGAACCGATTCCAATCGTTGACCCTGTAGTAGCTGATGCTGTTGCCGAAATTATAGTGTCAGAAGTGCCAGAAGAAGAGGCAACCACCGTTTTTGAAATAAAATCAACAAAGCTGTTATTGGTTACAACTGTGTATCTGGTCCCACCAATCGTGGAACTAAGTGCAATCCCACCTCCTGAAACACCCCATAAAAAGGTATTCGTGTGGGGTATGTAAAATGGAACTCCTCCTCCCGAACCACAAAGGGCGACGAAGGCATAGCCTCCATAAGTACTACTACCTCCATAAGTGTCTCCCACAAACCCTGCATGTGTCGCCTGTGATCTCGTCATCCCCCTAAAAACGGGGTAATATGAAGTAAAAAGCCAATTTGTTGGAGCTGCACCCAACGAACCTATAAATGCAGATGCTGTCACTTCCGTCGCCGGGTCTACCCCAACTCCAAAATAAGCATATGAGCCTGCAAGGTCTCCTCTAGCATAAGACAGCGAGTAGTGCGACCCTGATACAACCTTTGCCCCATGGCTTGCGGTCAATTGATTGGAACTATTGTAATATCTTGAGACATGGGTTGTGTCGTCAACTATAAATCTTTCCCCAGTACTACCAGATACTGCTGTAGACAAGCTACTGCCATAAATTTCAGTAGCAGTGACAGTCCCAGTAATAGTAGCAGATGTCGCTGTTAATGCCCCTGCCTGTGTAACCCTGAACGGTGCAGTTGAGGGCGTAGATGAACCAGCGTAAATGGCAGGGTTTGTACCTCCTACGTCTAATCCGACAGTAGTTGCACCTGTCCCGGCAGTAAGAGAAGTGGTATTTATATTCCATCCACCCACCGCCCCAGCGGTGGCTGTTAATGCCCCTGCCGCCGATAACTCCGAACTTTGTGCCTTCCACGAAATGTTTGTTCCATCGTATTTAAAATACTTGTTAGACCCATCTCCAATCATTATCTGACTAGAAGAGTATTCTGCAAGAGTGTCTCCAGTTGTATTGTAGATAAATAATCCCTTCGCAGAGGTGTCTGTACCAAGCCTAACTATTTCATTTCCGCTCCCGTCCAATATCTTGAGCGATCCGTTATTTTGCACAATCCAATCTCCTGACTCATAAGTAACGTCCCCGTCAATGTTAAGGGTGTCTCCATCCTTTGCCCAAAATCCGTAATCGGCAGAAGTATATCGGACCTCATATACAGAGGTTTCATCGGGTGAAGGAGAGAATGTTCCAGAAATAGTTATAACTGTTGCAGTGTTACTGGCAATTGTTTTTGACTGTCCAGAACCTGTGCCAGAAGTAATAACGACAACCAGCCCGGCTAATTCATCAATAGCCCACGATTTGTTGGTGTCTGTTAGGATCGATGTGCCTCCACCGGTTGCTGTCCCTGTTGCATTATTTCTGACAATTCCTGACAAATATCCCATTACTACCGTTTCGCTATCAGCGTCAAAGATTGACATTCTATTTTTAGTTTTATCTAGTACGACCCTTGCCCCTGATGCTGCTGACTGTAATAAATCAGAACCAATCGTCCAACCCCCGATAGTCCCAGAAGTAGATGTTATCGCTCCATCTTTATCAACCCGGAAGGGAGCATCACCAGCAGTGGCATCGCCAGCCCACAACCTATAAGTACCGTCACTGGATGAAACTCTGACAACATCATCACCTGTCCCGGCAGTAATATCACCTGTATTTGTTAGCACCATACTAGTACCGGTGAGTGTCGTTGATCCAAGCGTCCAACCGCCAATCTCGCCTACAGTTGCAGTTACTGTTCCTGTAATCGTAGCATTTGTCGCTGTTAACGCCCCTGCCTGCGTCACCCTAAATGGTGCAGTTGATGGAGTAGACGAACCGGCGTAGATAGCAGGGTTTATTCCACCTACGTCTAATCCTACAGTAGTCGTGCCTGTACCTGAAGTAAGAGAAGTTTCACTTATAGTCCAGCCACCAGCCTTCAATACACCAGCGGAAGTCCAATATAATTTATCCGAAGCGCCAAACCACCCCGCACCGTCTGACCCTATTTTAGCTCGTTGAACCGAAACATCATAGATTGCAAGACCTGAACTATTTAAAACAGATCTTGCCCCAGATGCTGCTGTCTGAACGGTGCCTCCTGTAATTGTAGCAGTGGAAGTAATGCTCCCTGCTGCTGTTACATTCCCACTTGTATCCCAAGTAAAGTTTCCAGATGCCAGTTTTCCTGAACCATCATTTTTTAATCCATTTTTTGCGTCTGCGTAGGCTGTAGCACCTGTCCAAACACCCTCCCCCGGTTTCATCTGGACCCTAGAAGTGCCTGTTCCAGCGTACAATCCATCCGTAGCGCCTACCGTGAATCCACCAACGGTTCCGGTAGTAGCTGTGATAGCACCTGAGAGAATTGCGTCAGTTGCCGTTAAGACACCGGTAGAGGAATTAAGATAAAATGTGGGTGTCCCGGTACTATTGTTCCACCCTTTGATACCAGTATCATTAATTCTCACCCCAGCAGTAGACCCGTTGCCAGCAGTAGCAGATGTTTCGATAACCCCAGCAGACGAAACTGTTATTGGAGTAGTTGAAATACTGCCACCGGTGATAGCAATACTGCTGGCAGTGACTGCACCATCTTTCGTAACCCTAAATGGAGCAGTTGAAGGCGTAGACGAACCAGCGTAAATGGCAGGGTTTGTTCCTCCTGAATCTATTGCTACAGTAGTAGATCCTGTTCCGGCAGTAAGAGAAGTAGCACCTACTGTGAATCCGCCAATAGTCCCTGACGTGCTGGTTATAGTCCCAGTAATAGTAGCAGATGTCGCTGTTAATGCCCCTGCCTGTGTAACCCTGAACGGTGCAGTTGAGGGCGTAGATGAACCAGCGTAAATGGCAGGGTTTGTACCTCCTACGTCTAATCCGACAGTAGTTGCACCTGTCCCGGCAGTAAGAGAAGTGGTATTTATATTCCATCCACCCACCTCACCCGCAATAGCTGTAACAGTCCCTGTGATGGTAGCCCCAGTTGCTGTTAATACACCCGCATTAGTTACACGAAACGGCGCAGCCAATGGAGTAGATGACCCTACATAGATAGCTGGATTGGTCCCGCCAGAGTCAAGAGCTACAGTAGTCGCTCCTGACCCTGCGGTTAGGGACGTAGCACCTACTGTAAACCCACCAATAGCACCGGTAGTAGCTGTTACAGTACCTGACAAAATTGCATCCGTCGCTGTCACAACTCCTGTAGCGGCATCAAGATGGAACTTGGGGGTAGATGTGCTATTATTCCATCCTTTAATCCCTGTATTATTTATCCTAACTCCTGCTGTAGAGCCGTTACCAGCGTTTTCAGAAGTCTCAATTACTCCTGCTGAAGAAACCGTAAAAGAAGTGGCGGTTATCTCTCCACTTGCGAATGTAGGAGGTGATCCGTCAGTCGGAAGCGTAAAAACAGTTCCTAACGTTTCACTTACCCCCACTATTCCATCTGGTGAAACCCTAACATAATTACTGGCATCAGGACCAGCTTGAATTCTAGTATTCCCGGAATCAAACGAAATATCCCCAGCAGAGAGGGTAGTAGATCCAATATTCCAACCCCCAATTTCACCAGTCGTAGCGGTTATCTCACCGCCAATGGATAAATCTGTTCCGTCAAATTCGATGAATTGAGTTGTCCCGTTACCAGCATAAAATCTTGGATTGCCTCCATTGTACTCAATTTGAATACCATCATCCCCAAAGGTGCTATTGTTTATCCATAGTTTCTTATTAGTTCCATCAACCGATAGTTTAGTGACGCTACTTGTCTGGAAATTAAGAGACCCTGTTGAAAGTGTAACACCCGAAGTAACCGCTGAAGAAGTCACATCAGCCCCATTCGAAATACCAGATAGTTTAGTCCCCTCTGTGCTATTTACATCAGACAGAGCTGTTGGTATCCCCCCAATGTTAGCATACCCCCCAGACCCACCTTCTATAGTTATAACTCCAGTAATTACTGCGTTGGTTGCAGTTAATGCCCCTGCTTTCGTCACACGAAATGGAGCCGTCGACGGAGTAGACGAACCGGCGTAGATAGCAGGGTTTATTCCACCTGAGTCTAAAGCGACAGTAGTTCCTCCTGTTCCAGCAATTAGTGAGGTAGCACCTACTGTGAATCCACCTATAGTCCCAGAAGTAGCTGTAACACTTCCCCCTATAGATAAATCTGTTCCGTCAAATTCGATGAATTGAGTTGTCCCGTTACCAGCATAAAATCTTGGATTGCCTCCATTGTACTCAATTTGAATACCATCATCCCCAAAGGTGCTATTGTTTATCCATAGTTTCTTATTAGTTCCATCAACCGATAGTTTAGTGACGCTACTTGTCTGGAAATTAAGAGACCCTGTTGAAAGTGTAACACCATTAGTGATAGTAGTCCCTGTCGGGTCTGCACCATCAGTATAATTAAGATCTGAACGGTCCTGCGTAGCTAAACCACCTTGGTTGTCAATTGCTTCGGAAAGGGTAATCTTTCCGGCAGAAATATAAGTAGATAATACTTTTCCATAGGCTCCATCATCGATATCATCTAAATCACCAGCCCATTCTGATAAATTTATTGAGCCTGTATTTATCTCCGATGCTGTTAACGAATTGAGAACAATATTATTAGCAGCGATAGATCTTGCGGCAATAAAATCCCCTGTTATATTCTGACCCCCAGAACCCCCAAAAATAAAGAACCAAGCAAGTGTTGTTGTATTATGTGCAACCCCTACTAAAGTCTTCCCTGTTCCAACAGAAGACGCTGCTGTTACTGTAGTCTTAAGCGTTGTTGGATTACTGTTTTGGTCGTGGTAAATGTAAGTTTTCCCACCCATATTCCCAGTATTTCCTGCGGAAATAGCATAAGTAGACCCATCGGCTAGTGTAAAAGTCCCGCTTCCCCATGAGACTGTATTTAAATCAGAAGCTGAAAAAGTACTAGTCAACATCCAACCTGAATTTTTTAATGCAATAGCTTCCGCGTCTTGGTTCTCAATCGCCCCTGTACTTGCAGCACCATTATAAAGATTCGCTGAAGTAATGGTAGTTGCACTTCTGGATAAAGTCCCAATTACAACGTCTGTGGCAGTAGAAGTAAATGTAGTCCACGCAGAACCGTTGTCATAGTACCATTGGTTGCTTTCCTTCTTAGCAAATACGACACTGTGAGCAGCAGAAGAAACAGTAAATTTCCCAGTTAATGCAGTATCAAGAACAATATAGCCGTCATATGTTTGACTCGTTTTAACTGTCCATGTTGAGGAACTTTCAACTCTCGGAATAGAAACAACAGACCCAGCGGCTGCTACCTTTCCGTCGGTATCAGTTGCATTGCCGTGACTATCATACCCGTGAATATACGCATACCCATTACTTGTAGTAGAGAAAGAAATAATATTAGCTTTAATATTTGCCAACGGACTGATCTCTGTAGGAATTTCAAAAGCAGGCGTTGTCGTATCTGTTTGAACGATTATTGCGGATGGTGCAAGTGTGTCGAAATCAATAATTCCATGTGCATATTCTGTCGCTTCAATATCAAGAACTAAGTCTTTATTAATATTAATTGAGTTTATAAGGACTTGGCGGGATTCTCCATAAATATCATCATCAATCGTAATTACGTCATCAGGGTTCAGGAGGACAAGACTCGCAGAGGGGAGCAATTGAAATTGATTAATCCCTGATTTATCAAGGAGCCTATTAAACGAAATAATCCCACATTTTCTTGCTATCTGGCTATCTTTTACTAAAGAACAATCAAGAGTTGTTGATTCTGGAGCAGTAATATCAGAATCATCTATTTGCTCAGAATTAGACCAACACAAAATATCCTGCGGGCGATCTTGAGGTGTTCCAGAAGGAACCCAGCTAATATGGCCTCCGTCACTTTGAGATGGATACACTGGTCGATAGCTAAAAGAACCACTAACAATCTCTGACCGTGTAATAGTTGCTTGAGATGTAACATTTCTTGGAACAAGGTCAATCGTCCCTGTCATTCGAAGGGAAGAATTGCACTGCCTTAAAAGGTCAGAAAGTCTTTGCTCTCTCCCTATTTGCTCGTAAAACCCACCGTCCCATTCAATCCCCCATGATAAATACTGAGATGTTGCTGCTGAAAAATCCCCAATATATTCAGCAGGTATTCCGAACTGCTGAATTACTACACCAATAACATCAGATGGATCAACTCCCGATGTCGCAGAAATTGCAGTAGAGGTATACCGACAAGGCATATCAAGCATAACATCACCAGATTTCCAGACACCACTTGAATCAGCTACATTATCCCCATCTGAATCTGCAATAATCGGTTGTAATAATCTATAACCGTTATCTGTTGACTGATTAAAACTGTAAGAACCACTACTCCAAGTAGATCTTACTTGCCACTCTTTTGGGGACTGAACTTCCGAGACAGTAAATGTAGGACCAGAAACACCAAGGACATAGTATCTATTCGTTCCCGTAAACACTGAACGAACTGGGACATAAGCATCACCAAATACAACTGGGACAACGTAGGTATCTTTCGTCTCTTCCGCCCGATTATCAGGCCAGATTTCTCTTGGATGCCGGGCAATCGGGTGCTGCCCAATCAAGTAAGAGCTAATAAGAGATTCTAACCAGAATGTAGCTTTCCCATAATATATTTCACATCGCTTTGTCTTAAACGCCCATGTCCTTGTAAGAACACCATCAATAATTAACCTAACAATTCCTATTTGATTATTGAATTGAGTTTCAAAGAAGGGAGCAGAGTCTTGAATATAGGCATCATCTTCATCGAAAATCGTTGCACCCCCGGCATCTTGCAAGTCGCCGGGGATAGAAAGAATCGTAAAACTCAAATCAGAAGGGTTTACAATTCCCATTTCATCCGACGCCCTGGACATAGTTATACCAGAAAAAGAGGACTGGTCGATCAACGGCTGGTAGATGTTACCTCCATAAGAATAAGCAGCAGTTGACCAGTAATAAGTCGTAGATTGCGCTGCTATTTGGAATAACCAGACTATATTCATTTAATTCTCCATCTTAAAATACTCGCCAGCCCATTGGGGCCAAATCGCCAGGACTCAGGTATCCCAAGCGCCTCCGCCATTGCCTCACTGCAAAACCATCGGTCGTTTGAGTGCCTGGCCAGCCCAATAATAAACCGAGCATCTCCCCAAATATCGTATTTCTGGCCAGCGTGGATAGTGAACCATCGGCGGGCTGCTGTCTCATCTTCAGGCAAATCAACGAAATCCCAATGTTCGGGTTTGAAATGAATCTCCTTGAACCTTACCCCACCGTCCATCAAGGAAGACGATGCGGAAATTCCGTCGCTGAAAATCAGCTCGCAGTGGGAATACTCCCCGCGATCCACAAACCGGATTGCCCGGTTTGCGATACCCTGCAATCCTGGCCGAGTGCCCTTGTAAAAAGCGGCAATCATGCGAGTTGGCCCCTGATGTAGGTGGCGAATGCACCCCATGCCGCCAGAGCTGCTGTCACCTCCGCCAAATCATCTGCATTTCGCACGGCCTCTTTCGCCGCCAGTCGTTGCGCCCGGATAGCCGCCTGCGCCCCTCGCCAAGCTGTAGCGGTGGCAAGGATATCGTCTGCCGCCGTATGCGCTGCCCAGCCTTTTGCAGTAGCCCAGGCTTGAACACTGGATGGCACCGTGCCGGTATGTCCCGCTGCGGTATAAGCCGCAGCTTCCTGTTCTGCCAAAGTGTATTCCTGTGCCCGGCTACCCAGCACCGCCCCATAAATTGCATCAGTGTCGCCGTCGATCTGGGTACAGGAGGTGGCAATGAGATTTGCGAAATTAGCCGCTGCCTCTTCGGGGGATAGGTCGATTATTCCCCACTGCTGAGTCCATACACCGTCAATCTCGATGGGGGGTGACTCCGAGACGCGCTGGGTGATAGGGTCGATGGTGGGCTGGTCCGTTTCGGCAACTTTAAGAATGCCATACTCTTCCATCAGGCCGTCGGATATGGTCGCCGGAAAACTGACGTGCGGAAAATCTTGCCTGATTTGATGTGGTTGATATGGATACTGGTTCGTCTCTGGTCTGAAATACATTTTATTCTCCTATAAAATATCCAGGATACAGGTAGTGCCGTAGCTTGAATTACCTACGTCCCTATAAGTCACAATGGCCTTGGTGCTGGTTAGCATAGCTACTGAGGTGTAATCGGCGGCAGCACTTTCAAACACCACTGGGGTACCAGGTGTAATGGTGGAGCCTGATATATCCAGGATGCAGGTAGTGCCGTAGTTTGAATTACCTGAGTCCCTATAAGTCACAATGGCCTTGGTGCTGGTTAGCATAGCTACTGAGGTGTAATCGGCAGCAGCACTTTCAAACACCACTGGGGTACCCTTTGTGATCGTGGAGCCAGAAACGTCCAAAATACAGGTAGTGCCGTAGTTTGAATTACCTACGTCCCTATAAGTCACAATGGCCTTGGTGCTGGTTAGCATAGCTACTGAGGTGTAATAAGTGCTTGCACTTTCAAACACCACTGGGGTGCCAGGTGTGATGGTGGAGCCTGAAATGTCCAGGATACAGGTAGTGCCGTAGTCACCGTTACCACCATCCGAGTAAATCACAATGGCCTTGGTGCTGGTTAGCATAGCTACTGAGGTGAAATAAGTGCTTGCACTTTCAAACACCACTGGGGTGCCAGGTGTGATGGTGGAGCCTGAAATGTCCAGGATACAGGTAGTGCCGTAGTTTGAATTACCACCATCCGAGTAAGTCACAATGGCCTTGGTGCTGGTTAGCATAGCTACTGAGGTGGAATAAGTGTTTGCACTTTCAAACACCACTGGGGTGCCAGGTGTGATGGTGGAGCCTGAAATGTCCAGGATACAGGTAGTGCCGTAGTTTGAATTACCTGAGTCCCTATAAATCACAATGGCCTTGGTGCTGGTTAGCATAGCTACTGAGGTGTAATCGGCGGCAGCACTTTCAAACACCACTGGGGTGCCAGGTGTGATGGTGGAGCCTGAAATGTCCAGGATACAGGTAGTGCCGTAGTTTGAATTACCTGAGTCCCTATAAGTCACAATGGCCTTGGTGCTGGTTAGCATAGCTACTGAGGTGTAATCGGCGGCAGCACTTTCAAACACCACTGGGGTGCCAGGTGTGATCCCCTCAAAAATTGCTCCAGCCGCCAATAACTTCATCGCTAACCAGCTCATGACGCCACATCCTTCAAAGCAGAGCCGTAAACAGTA
>Ga0209518_1000566_pt1 | contig 47156 bp, 44 predicted proteins | sample RifGroB1_FD_183993 | JGI IMG/M metagenome (GOLD analysis project Ga0209518, IMG submission 183993) | Groundwater microbial communities from Rifle, Colorado, USA - Groundwater B1 (SPAdes) (version 2) | ecosystem: Environmental > Aquatic > Deep subsurface > Groundwater | place: Rifle, Colorado...
TAGTTTCTGATTTTGGCTATAAAGATATGCGACTCCTGCATAAATTACGACTATGACGATAATAGAAAATATCACGAAAAATTTAAATCCAGACCCGGACTTCTTTGATACGCCGGTAAACTGTGCTGAAGGTTGTGGTGATTGGGGCGGTTCGTTATCCATCTTTGGCACAGGATTAATTGGTTGCACTGGATTTATTTTTTGTTCCTGGTTTTCCATACATCAACTATACAACACTTTTTAAAAATCTATCAACTACTAGACAGAAGTAAATATTTTTTGTTAAGATAATTAATATGAATGCGCTTGAATTTTTCTTTCTTCTTTATTTTATAGTCGCCGCCTTTATTTATGCAATTCAAAGAAGGGGAGCCATACCTTTTACTCTACCCGGGGACATCTATATTCACATCGGCCAAAAAAAAATATATATTCCCCTGGGCAGCTCCTTAATAATAACTATAATACTTTTCCTAATACTTAACCGCTTTAGAAAGTAATAACATGGAACACAAACTTCCGGATTTACCTTATCCATACAATGCGCTAGAACCTTATATAGACACCCGGACAATGGAAATACACCATTCCAAACACCACCAGGCTTATGTCACTAACTTAAATGCGGGGTTAAAAAAATATCCGAAACTATTAAAATTTGACGTTGACTATTTAATAACCAATATTTTAAAGCTGCCGACTGATATCAGAAGTCTTGTCCGGAATAACGGCGGCGGTCACTCAAACCACAGCTTTTTTTGGGATGTTATGACTCCGGCAAAAAAAAGCGGAAAGCCTCAAGCAAAATTACTTAAAGAAATAGAGGGCTCATTCGGAAGTTTCAATTTATTCAAGGATAAATTTACGGCAGCTGCATTGGGAAGATTTGGCAGCGGCTGGGCTTGGTTGACTCTCGAAAACGGCAATTTAACGATCGAGGATACCCAAAATCAGGATTCTCCAATTTCTAAAGGCAGGGTACCAATTCTTGGACTTGACGTTTGGGAACACGCATACTACCTTAAATATCAAAATAAAAGAGCAGACTACATTTCTGCCTGGTGGAATGTAGTAAATTGGGCGGAAGTGGAAAAGAATTTGTCTAAAGCTTTAAAGTAAATTGAGTATTTACTTTTAATAATTAATGTTTAACATAATTTAATGGCAGCTAAATCAAAAGTTAAGAATGAAAACGTGTCGAAAATAAATAAATCGACTCTAAACAAATATTTTAAAAGCTTTAAATCCAGAAGATATTTAATTTTAGTTATATTTCTAATTTTAGTAGGAATAGCTTTATATCTTGGTAAAAGTTTATTTATTGCAGCTATTGTAGGCGGACGGCCAATTACACGCTTAGAGCTCGTCAAAGAACTTGAGAAGCAGTCAGGCAAGGAGACTCTTGATAATTTGGTTACTAAAAACCTCATAAATCAAAAGGCCCAAAAAGAAGGAGTTACAATTTCTAATGAGGACATTCAAAAAGAAATAGAAAACATAAGTAAAATGGTTGAGTCGCAAGGTTCAACTTTGGATGCGGCTCTTTCCATTCAGGGTCAAACAAGGGCTGATTTAGAAGAAAATATTCGTGTCCAAAAAACGGTAGAGAAAATGCTACAAGACGAAGTAAAAATTTCCGACGCGGATCTGTTAAAATATTTTGAAGATAATAAAAGTCTATACGGAAATGAAGCCAAGTTCGAAGACTTAAAAGAAGATATACGCGGGCAATTGAAACAGGAAAAACTTTCAGCAGCTTTTCAGGAATGGATGACTAAATTAAAAAGTGAATCGAAAATCATTTACTTCGTAAATTTTTAGTCCATGTTCTGGCAAAATTTTCTAAATTCAAACCCAAGATACGGTTTTCCTACGATTCTTTTTTTAATATTCCTTATCTGGCTTTTTGTGTGGAAGGGATACGGCCTTTGGAGAGCGGCAAAAAACGGACAAAAATACTGGTTTATTGCAATGCTTATTGTAAGTTCGCTTGGAATTCTTGAAATAATCTATTTATTCTTTTTTCAAAAAGAAGGCAAATTAAGTTTTAAGAAAATTATAAACTCGCTTACTAAAATTACAAAAAGAAAATAGTTTATCGGCTTCTAATGTAGTTCGTATATAATTCTTCGACTCTATCGTGGAAATTTCGCTTGCCACGTCGCCTTATATGCGGAAGCAGACTACCTGAAAAATTTTTAGGGATGTGTGCAATTTCATGAAGAAGTACTCTATCCTGCTCTCTAACGGACAGTTCGTCGTATTTTTCTGATAAGACCTCTATTATATAAGCCGGTCCTTTGCCTAACGCCAATTGCCATACTTTCGAAAGTCCCCAAATTCTGGCGTATGCGCGTGACGATGAATTTTTTGATCTGAAGCAATATATGGAAGATTTTTTAATCCAATCAAGATTTAAAGAATTCTGCAAGTGGTTGAGCCTTCTTTTAATGTCCGGTGCTGGTTTCCAATCAACGCTAAGTCTTTTTTTTCTTCTCATAATTATAGGAACAAAGTTTATTCAATTAGCATCGGTTAAGTTATTTTACAAGCACAGCTTGCAAAGTGCTTATTGCACTTTATAAACTTCTGCTCCCTCTTTAACCTCCTGATTGGCTTTCAAGCCAACTACGTCGCCTTTTTTAGCGCTCTCTATCTGGTTATGTTCAACTTGTATAGAACCAACTTCCTGCTCAAACATATCTTCTCCGCCCCTGACGAATTTAATTTTGTCTCCGACAGCGAGATCGGAATCAAGTTCAACTATAGCAACCTGAATTTTATCGTAATAGTGTGTTACTTTTCCGACTTTAAAATCAGCCATTCTCTATCACCTTCTCTCCGTACTCATTGCGTGTGTAAGTGCAACTGCCAGTGCGTCCGCTGCATTGTCAAAATGAGTTTTTTTGTGCGCTTCACTTTTAACTTGATTTCCAAGTATTTTCCTTATGGCCTTTTGAATATCTTTTTTCTTTGCACGTCCATCGCCAGTAATTACTTTTTTGATTGTTCCCGGAGCGTATTCAACGACTTTAACATTAGTTTTTGAGGCCGCTAAGAGAAGTACGCCTTGGGCTTGGCCTACTGCGATAGCAGTTTTTGCGTTAGTCGCAAAAAATACTTTTTCCATTACGAAAAGGTCGGGAGAGTTTGATTTTATAATAGCCAACGTTTGTTTATAAATTACTTCAAGACGCTTCTCTTTAAAACCGTCCTTGTCAGTTTCAATAAGGCCCCATTTAATTACTTTGGCGCGTCCTGTGCCATTAGACTCAACCAAGCCATACCCCGTTGTCGCCGTACCCGGATCAATTCCTAATATGAGCATTAGAGTTATTATAGCAAAGAAAGCTTATTGGGTTATAATCAAATGTGAAATTGGCTTTTGGAAAATAGAAATATGAAGATTATTATATTGCACGGCGATAACACACTGGAAAGTTACGAGAGACTGCAAAAATTTATAGACAACGCCCAATCGCGAAGTTGGGAAATAACTAGAATTAGTAATGCTTCTCAAAACATTCCCGAAGCTTTGGTTTCTACCTCGCTTTTTGACAAAGAAAAGTTTGTAGTAATAGAGAACGCCAATTTAATTAATAAAACTACAGCAAATTGGTTGAAGAAAAATGGTTCAGAATTAAATCTCACTCTTATAATTTATAACCAGGGAATACTTAGTCAAACTTTTTTGAAACAACTCCCGAAGATCGATAAAGTCGAAGAATTCAAGCTCCCAAAACTAATCTGGTCGTTTTTGGATTCTTGCTTTCCAGGAAATGCAAAAAATGCTTTACTGTTGCTCCACGAAATTATTAAAAACGAACCTGTAGAATTTGTTTTTTCCCTTTTAGCAAAACATTTACGTGATTTGTATTGGGTAAAAGTAGATTCCCCTCCGGGCCAAAGGCCCTCAGGGCCGGTGGCTTACCCTTCATGGAGAGTGGAAAAACTTAAACGTCAATCTCATAAATTCTCGGAAGGATCACTTGAAGATTTAATAAATAGCCTTGCCCAAGCCGACATCAAAGCCAAAACGTCACAGGGAGAATTAATTGACCTTCTTGATTTTATTATAGCAACCAAATTAGAATAGAATTCTTGAATTATGAAAGTTGATCCTACCGTATTTAAGGCGTATGACATTAGGGGTATAAATGACGAACAATTAAGCGACGAATTTGCAGAACACTTAGGTAAAGGATTCGGAACATATTTAAAAAGAAAAGGGACTTTGGATTGTTTAGTTTGCAGAGATACGAGGGTAACTTCTGAATCTTACGAAAAGCATTTAGTAAATGGGCTTTTGTCTGTAGGAGTCAATGTCCACGATATGGGATTGGCCTTGGCTTCACACTTGTATCACGCCCGACATTACTACAATATCGATGGTGGTGTTATGGTTACAGCAAGCCACAACCCCCCTAATTACAACGGTTTCAAACTATGTTCTGGAATAAATGCCATAGTTACTGAAGAGATACAAAAAGTTAAACATATAGTTGAGCAAGAGGACTATGATAAGGGCGAAGGAAAAGTATTTGATATAAAGGAAGCAAACAAAGTTTACTATGATGAAATTAAAAAAAGAATAAAATTTAAAAAGCCTTTGAAGATAGTGGTTGATGTTGGTCACCAAACACCTTCCTTATTCATTCCACAATTTTTAAAAGATTTGGGTTGCGAGGTTGTTGTCCTACATGAGAATCTAGATTCATCGTTTCCAGCAGGTGTGCCCGATCCAGTCAATCAGGAATTTATGAAATACACACAAGAAGCGGTAATTCAAAATAAAGCGGATGCAGGAATTGTAATGGATGCTGATGGCGACAGGGGTGGAATAGTTGACAATAAGGGCCAAATTTGGATGGGTGATATGATTCTAGATTTATTAGTCAGAGATTTTCTACCTAAAAATAAAGGTGCAAAAGTAATAGTAGAAGTAAAGGATTCTGAGATTGTTGTCGAAGATACCGAAAGACTTGGAGGAATACCAATTTTTTGGAAAACCGGACACGCGTTACTCGATCTAAAAGTGTATGAAGAAAAAGCGTTGTTGTGTGCTGAGATGAGTTGTCATTATTGGGTAACTAAAGATTGGTATGTTTTTGACGATACACCTTTTGCTTTAACACACGCACTAAGGATACTTTCTGAAAGTAACAAACCTCTTTCAGAAATAATGGCAGAAATCCCTAAATATCCGAGCACTCCAGAAATCCGATTCAAGTGTCCAGAGGATAAAAAAGAATATGTAGTTAGCGAGGGAGTAGAATATTTTAGAAATAAATGTGACAAAGTTGTGGATGTTGATGGTATTAGGGGATACAAACACAATGGTTGGTTTTTACTTCGAAAATCTAATACACAACCATTACTTTCAGTTAGAGCTGAATCTAAAGATAATGAAAGCTTGAATAAACTAAAAACATTTGTGGGAGATTTTTTCAAAAGGTACGACTTTATAGATTTTGATTGGAACAAGCAATATGAAGAGGCTTAAGTGATTAACTAAAAATATTTCCACTTTTAGCTAAAATTTTATGTCTTCTAAAAACGAACTGAGAGATTTTCTCTTCTTTACAAGAAAAATTGCAAAAAAAGCAGGTCAAATACTTCTTAATGAACGGAATAAAGTAAAAATTGTTAGGCAAAAGGATATACAGGATTTTACGACAAGTGCAGATATTCTTTCTGAAAGATTTATTATCGATTCAATAGAGAAAAAGTATCCTGAACACGGGATATTATCTGAAGAAAAGGGAGAAATAAAAAAAGAGTCCGACTATCGCTGGGTTATAGATCCGTTGGACGGAACCAAAGAATTCACAAGAGGAATACCCTTATTTAACGTTTCCATTGCCTTAGAATTCAAATGTGAATTAATTGTTTCTTCTGTTTACCGCCCAATGGATAACTCTTTATACAGCGCAGCAAAAAAGGTCGGAAGTTTTTTAGGAAATGAAAAAATTAAAGTATCTGAAGTTAATTCATTAGATAAATCTTTTATTTATTGTTATCTTCCTTCCTATCACAGGCAAAAAGAAAAATACGATTGGGCTTTTAAAATACTTGAAGAGATAGGAAAGCGAGTCTATCGTTTGCGATCTTTATCCGATGAAAATACCGCTCTCTGTTGGCTTGCCCAAGGGGGAATAGAAGCCTACATAAACTTAAGTAATCCTCCAAAATGGCATGACATTGCACCTGGCTTATTAGTAGCCCAAGAAGCAGAAGCATTAATAACTGACTCGAAAGGTAATTCTTTTAGTAAAAATCATTTTGACGGTATTGTGGCCTCAAGCAGTAAAATTCACGATCAAATATTAGATATATTAAAATGATGAAATAGGTATATCCACTTGGAAGCAACTAAACTAGTGCCTAAGATTAATTTCTTAAAGTATTTAAATTTTCTGAAATCTCCTGCTAAACTTAATTAACTACGTTCACCAATTTATGGGCGGTCGTATAAAATATATTGAACAGAAATGAGTAGGTTATTAAGATTGAGAGATTACATATTGATAAGTGCTGCGTTCGGAGCGGAAATCTTCGAAGAAGTCCGGTTGGCTGGTGGTATTTTACCTTCTGCAATGCAGAATATGTACGGTTTTGTTCCGAGTAAATACAAACGTAGAAGTTATTTAACAAAAGTTTCGGAAATGTTATCGGTAGGAGATATCAAAAGGGAAGTGGATTCGAAAGGCCGTTCGTATTTAGTATTAAGCTCATCGGGAAAAGAGAAATTTAGAAGGAAGTTCAGAATTTTTCGAGATAGCCATAAATGGGATGGTTTTTTTATGATTGCTTCTTTTGATATTGCCGAGAAAAAGAGAAAAACAAGGGATTTTATACGCGGGAAACTCATTGAACTAGGGTTCGGAATGCTACAGGAGTCAGTTTGGGTAAGTCCATACCACTTTGAAGAAGATTTAAAGGAATTAACTGAAACTTACAGACTTGAAGACGAAGTTTTGGTGTTAACCGCGAAAAGTCTTTTTTCGGATGATATAACAAAGCAAGCGGAAAAAATATGGAGGTTGGGGAAAATAAACAAAGGATATAAAGCAGTTATCAAAAATGTTGAGAAAACCAAGGTCTCTAAAAATATGCAAAAATATATAGACAAGGCTTTCGAGATTTACACCGAGACGCTATCAAAGGACCCACTATTACCAAAAAAGCTCCTTCCTAAAAATTGGCTAAGAGAAAAAGCATTAAATGCTCTCAATAATATCTAAATACGTTCATTAATATTAAGGCGGTCGTAGTAATAAAAGTGATCGATCTAATAGTCTATTAATAAAGCGTCACTAAATTGACAAGCCGTAAAGAGAGATAGTTTGTTAACCTTGAATATTTGTCTTCTTAAAGCTAATATGGATTATGTCCACAACCAATATTTCACTTGAGGAAAAATATAAACTTGTCGCCCACACTATAAGAGCCTATCCACTTCAGCTCAAACAAGCATGGGAAGAGATTAATACTTTATTTATTCCCGAAGACTATAAAAATGTCAGTAACGTAGTCGTCAGCGGAATGGGCGGAAGCGCACTCGGCGCAAGAATCATTGACTCCTATATTGTAGATAAAATAAGGCTTCCCATTGAGATCTATACCGAATACCATCTTCCGAATTATGTAAATAAAAACACGCTAGTCATATCCTATTCATATTCAGGCAACACCGAAGAAACAATTAACGCCACCTACGAGGCGCTTCAAAGAAATGCCAAAATCTTTTGCGTAACAACCGGAGGAAAATTATCAGAGATAGCTGAAAAAGAAAATATCCCCGCCTACGTCTTTAATCCCATAAACAATCCTTCCAAAGAGCCTCGAATGTCATTGGGTTATTCAATAGGCACATATTTTTCGTTATTCCACAAATTAGGTTTTATCTCGCTTGATAGGGACGATATTGATACCGCCATTAACTCAATGTACGAATTTCTCACTGAATTCCACGAAAATATTGATACAGATAAAAATTTAGCCTATAAACTGGCCAGTTCTCTTAAAAATTATATTCCTGTAATAATTACCTCGGAGCATTTATACGGAATATCTCACGCAATTAAAAATCAAATAAACGAAAATTCTAAAACTTTTTCGATTCTTTTTGATATTCCCGAACTTAATCATCATTTACTGGAAGGCTTAAGAAACCCCGATAAAATTAAAAAGGATTTTAAATTTCTTTTTTTTAATTCGAGTAAATATTCGGAAAAAATACAAAAAAGATATAAGATTACCGCAGAAGTAGTTGAAAAAAACGGCTTTGAATACCTTATTTATAACCCGCGTTCAGATACCAAACTCAAAGAGTTATTTGAAATATTTATTCTAGGATCTTTCATTTCATATTACTTGGCAAAATTCTATCAAGTGGACCCATTAAAAATTCCCTGGGTTGATTATTTCAAAGAAAGGTTGTCTAAATAATGACAAGACTTTTCCTAATTGAAAATTGATAATTGTTAATTGATAATTAGTTGTTATGGCTGCCCAATCACCATTAGTACTTTTCTTCAAAGATATAGATAAAGACGATATTCCTTCAGTCGGCGGTAAAGGTGCAAACCTCGGAGAAATGACGCAGGCAAGTTTTCCTGTTCCTTACGGCTTTGCGGTAACAGTGGCCGCATACGACGCATTTTTGGAAAAAAACCAAATTTCCAAAAAGATCCAAGAGATATTGGCAAGTACCGATATAAATAAATCCGAAGAACTAGAAAGTGCATCCAGAAAAGTCGAAAAAATCATAACCTCAAGTCAAATTCCGGAAGAAGTATCCCGGGAAGCTATTAAGGCCTATAAACGCTTGTCTGGACTCTTAAGGAACGCCCTTGTTGCCGTCAGAAGTTCAGCAACGGCTGAGGATTTGCCAGGCGCTTCATTTGCCGGGCAACAGGCAACTTTTTTAAATGTAAAAGGTGAGGCAAACCTTCTTGTTGCTTTGAGAGAGTGCTGGGCATCTCTTTTCACCGCTCGGGCAATTTTTTATCGAGAACAAAATAATATTTCTCATTCAAAAGTAAAAATTTCCGTCATTGTCCAAAAAATGGTTCAGTCCGAGGTCTCCGGCGTAATGTTTTCAATCGATCCTGTGTCGAATGATAAAGACAGAATAATAATCGAAGCCGTCTGGGGTTTGGGGGAAATGATAGTTCAGGGATCTGTTGTTCCGGACAGATACGTCGTTCAAAAAGAAACTTTTTCTATTCTCTCGAAAGAAATTTCCGAACAGTCAATACAACTTATCAGAAAAGACTATAAAAACATAGAAGCTCAGGTCCCAGATAAATACCGAGACAAGCCTAAACTTAATGACGAAGACATAGTAAAACTTGCCAAATTGGCGGATAAACTGCAAAAACATTATTACTTTCCACAGGACATCGAATGGGCCAAGGAAGGCAAGAATATATATATCGTCCAGACAAGGCCGGTCACCACAATCGGAAAGAGCGGGGAATCAAAGGTGACTATTGATATTACGGATGACCAAAAAATAAAAATAGCCGAAGTTCCGATTTTGACCGGTGTTGGCGCGAGCCCGGGCATTGGAACAGGACCAGTCAAGATACTCAGAAGTCCAAAGGAGATAAATAAAGTTAAAACTTCGGACGTTCTGGTTGCTCCGATGACTTCACCCGACTACGTACCTGCCATGAAAAAAGCATCGGCAATAATAACCGATGAAGGCGGAATGACCTCTCACGCCGCGATTGTCTCAAGAGAATTGGGAATTCCCTGTGTAGTCGGCACAAAAGAGGCGACCAAAAGGTTAAAAGACGATACCGTCGTGACGGTCGACGGAGCCAGGGGACTGATTTATCTGGGGGGAAAAGTAAAAGTTGAAAGAAAAGAAGTCGTTGAAGAGGAAATTAGAGGCAAGACCGCCACAAGGCTTTATATAAACCTTGCAGAAAAAGAGCTCGCTAATAAAATGTCTAAACTCAACGTCGAAGGAATAGGACTCTTGCGGGCGGAATTCATGATTGCAAACATTGGAATTCATCCCAAGGAAGCAATAAAAAACAAAAAACAGGGCGAATTTATCGACAAACTGGCAAATGATCTGGAAATATTTTGCAGGGCATTTTACCCAAGGCCCGTAGTCTATAGGGCCACAGACTTCAAAACCAATGAATATAGATCCCTTCCGGGAGGAGCCAATTGGGAACCAGTCGAACCCAATCCCATGCTTGGATTTCGAGGTGCTTTTCGTTATATCGCAAGCCCTGACGTTTTTAATTTAGAACTTACCGCAATAAAAAAAGTGAGGAATAAATTCAAGAACCTGTGGTTAATGATTCCTTTTGTAAGATCTCCGGAAGAATTGACGCACGTAAGAAGACTTGTTGCCGCCGAAGGCTTGTTTGCTGAAACTACCTTCAAATTTTGGATGATGGTCGAAATTCCGACTAATGTAATTTTAATTGAAGAATTTATTAAGGTTGGCATAGACGGAGTTTCAATCGGCTCAAACGATCTTACAATGCTTCTTACCGGGACAGACAGAGATAATTCAGAAGTAGCCAGTGCTTTTAATGAAAGATCTCCCGCTGTTTTATGGTCGTTAAGAAGGGTAATTAAGCGTTGCAACAAGTACGGCGTAAGTTCATCGATATGCGGTCAGGCGCCCTCAGAATATGAGGATCTGGTCAAAAAATTAGTCAAATATGGAATTACCAGCATATCCGTAAACCCGGACAGAATCAATAAAACAAGAAAAATTATAATGGAAGCCGAAAAAGAAGTGGTTGCCAAGGGCTAGATAAATAAGTAATATTAATTTATTCGTATAATTCGCATCGCTATAAAATGCCAAAAATTTCTAAAATCTGGGCAAGACAAATACTGGATTCCAGAGGAATACCAACTGTTGAAGCAGCCTGTCAACTCGACACAGGCGAGGTTGCGGTTGCTTCAGTTCCAAGCGGCACTTCAACTGGCACTCATGAGGCCATTGAGCTTAGAGATAATGATGAACAAAAATATCTTGGTAAAGGAGTCAGTAAGGCAGTAGGTAATGTCAATGACGTTTTAGGCCCGGGGGTCTGGGGACTAGACGTAACAGATCAAGAAAGGGTCGACTCAAGACTGATTGAGCTTGATGGTACTCCAAATAAATCAAAATATGGCGCAAATGCAATTCTTTCTGTTTCGATTGCAGCAACAAAAGCGGCAAGTCTTGCTACAAAGCAACCACTATATTTATGGATTAACACGCTGGCTAAAAGAGTCGGAATAAAAGGAGAGGTAAAAATTCCAACGCCGATTTTTGTGCTCATTGAAGGCGGTCTCCATGGAGCCGGTAACTTAGATTTTCAAGAATTTCATCTCATACCTGCAACTTCAAAGTCCTTTACGGATTCGCTTAGAAGCGCAGTAGAAATATTCCTGATACTAGGTAGGGACTTGGAAAGAAGAGGAGCGATTCATTCCTTCGGGGAAGAAGGTGGATATGCACCCAATTTATTTACCAACGCCGACGCTTTGGAAGTATTATATGAGGCAGTCAAACAAACTCCTTATCAAATCGGCCGCGATGTATTTTTCGGACTTGACGTCGCTGCCAGCGTTTTTTATAAAAATGGCGAATATACAATAAGAGATAAATCTGCTCCTCTAACAGACGACGGACTTTTAGAATACTACAAATATATAAACAGTCAGTATCATCTGGCTGAACTTGAAGATCCTTTTCATGAAGACGCTTGGGAATCATGGAAAAAATTAGCAGAAAGTATGAAAGATCAATTAGTCGTAGTAGGGGATGATCTTCTTACAACCAACATGGAAAGAGTTCAAAAAGGTATAAGTGAAGGTTCATGTAACGCAATATTAGTTAAACCAAATCAAGTCGGAACTATCTCGGAAACTTTAAAAGTTGTCAAAGTCTCACGGGACGCAAATTGGAAAGTCATAACCTCGCATAGAGGCGGTGAAACCAATGACTGGTTCATAGCTGATTTTGCCGTTGGCATAGGGTCCGAATACGCCAAATTCGGTGCACCCAATAGGGGAGAACGCGTCGTTAAGTACAATAGACTATTATCAATCGAAGCTGAACTCCTGCAGCAAAAGGCACAATGAACCCTTCGCAAAGATGTAAATTTGTGGTACTGGCAATACTTGACGGTTGGGGTTTAGCACCTGACGCTCCCGGTAATGCTATAAGCAAAGCAAATACCCCAAATTTCGATAAGTTCTGGGCATCTTACCCCCACGCCGAACTCGAAGCATCGGGTGAATCTGTAGGTCTTCCGAGAGCGGAGGACGGGAATACCGAAACCGGTCATTTAAATCTGGGCGCGGGGAGAATTGTTTATCAGGATCTGGAAAGAATCAACATGGCTATTGCCGATGGGAGCTTTTTTGAAAATAAAGTTCTTATCGCGGCAATTGAACACGCAAAAAAGTTTTCTTCAAATCTTCACTACATGGGACTTCTTGGCGCCGGGGGCGTACATTCAAATATAGAACACCTTTTTGCTCTTATTCACCTAGCGGGAAAATATAAATTTGATAATCTTTACCTTCATCTTTTTACAGACGGCAGAGATTCGCCGCCAACGGGCGCAAAAACGTATCTTTCCCGTTTGAGGGAGGTTCTAAAAAAAGAAGGCGTAGGAAAAATAGCCACTATAATGGGTAGATATTGGGCAATGGATCGGGATCAACGCTGGGACAGAACCGCCAGAGCCTATTTCGCTTTAACCAAAGGGGAAGGAAATTTGGTAAAGGAGCCTGAAGAGGCAGTTGAAACATCATACTCTGACGGAAAAACCGATGAATTTATTGACCCTTCAGTTATTGTAGATAAGGCCGGTAAGCCAATTAGCATAATTTCCGATAACGACTCTATCATCTTTTTCAATTTCAGAATAGACAGGCCTAGACAGCTTGCAAAAGCCTTTGTTTTTAAAGATTTTGCTAAGGCCAACATTCTTTTTGATTACGATCCCTATCTCATAAAATATCAAAAAACACACATTTTACAAGATTCTCCCAAAGCTCAGGAAGCGTTTGCTAGAGGCGAAAAACTCAAAAATTTATTTTTTGTGACAATGACCGAGTACGGGAAACCAATAACCGACGAAGGGGCAAAACCCGCATTTCCTCCAGAAATAATCGACATGCCGCTCTCCGGAGTGGTCGCAGCTTCCGGTTTTAGACAACTAAAAGTAACCGAAAGTGAAAAAGAAAGATTTGTAACATTTTATTTTAACGGACTACGGGAAAAAGAATACCCTCTTGAAGAAAGAGTTATAATACCGTCCCCTAAAGTCCCAACATACGACCAAAAGCCGGAAATGAGTGCATACGAACTAAATCAAACTCTTCTTAAAAAATTAGCAGCATCAGAATACAAGTTAGTAGTTGTTAATTATCCTAATCCTGACATGGTAGGTCATACCGGTAATATTGGGGCCACCGTTCGGGCGGTTGAAGTTGTTGACGACTGTATTGGAAAACTTGCCAACTTTGTACAGGCATATGAAGGAGCACTAATTATCACCTCAGATCACGGCAACGCAGAGGAACTCATAAACCGGGAAACAAACGCAATTGATACCGAACATTCAACCAGTAGGGTTCCTTTCATTGTAATCTCACACCAACTTCTGGGAAAATCCTACAAACTGCGCACGGGAATACTTGCCGACGTTGCACCTACAATTCTTAATCTCTTGGAATTACCTACGCCCGCGAGCATGACAGGAAGTAATATTCTTGCAGATGTAAAAGATTATTAGTTTTTGTAGTATTTTCTTTTGAACTCAGTTCTTAAGATATTTTCTTATTAAGCCCACAACTTTACCCTGGATTTTTACGTTTTTGACGAAAATTGGGCTCATTTTGGCATTAGCCGGTTCAAGTCTGACTCTTGTAGTTTCTTTGAAAAATCTTTTGAGAGTCGCCATACCATTATCAAGAAGGGCAACTACAATGTCCCCATTTACGGCATTTTCCGCCTGTTCAATAACTACATAGTCGCCGTCACGAATTTGTTCTTCGATCATTGATTCGCCTCTAACCTGAAGTATATAGGTGCGTTTTTTACCGGAGACAAAATTCGAAGGAATTGCAAAACTGGCGTTGGGATCTAAAAAAGGTTCAATAGGAGCCCCGGCTGCAATATAGCCCAAGATTGGGACTTCAATGCCTTCCTGTGAATAATCCACTTCAGCATTGACCAGTTCTATCGATCGGCTCTTACCCGGTCTCCTTTTAATGAGTTTTTTATTTTCCAGTGAAGTAAGATGTTCATGTACGGTAGCTAAAGAAGAAACGCCGAGTGCATTTGCAATCTGTTTTAGAGTCGGCGCAGACCCACTGGATTGAATATACTGTCTGATAAAATCTAAAATCTGGCGTTGACGTTGATAAATTACAGGTGCCATAAATTAGTTATTAGTAATTAGTCATTAGTTATCTTTGCCTTTTATTTGTACAAACTTTACCCGAAGATGTCAAGGGGCAATTATGTAAACTAATTGCCCCGCAGACTCTGAGCTTGTCGAAGGGTCAAGAGAGTAAATATAATGTAAAATAGTAAACCATGAATACATTTAAACTAAAATCCGACTATAAACCCATCCCAGATCAGGAAAAGGCCATAAATGCTCTTTGTGGGGGTGTTCAAAACGGAATTGATTACCAAGTTCTATTAGGTGTAACTGGTTCCGGCAAGACCTTCACGGTCGCAAACGTCATTGAGCGCCTTCAAAGACCCGCGCTTATAATTTCACACAATAAAACTTTGGCGGCACAACTTTATCAGGAATTTAGGGATTTTTTTCCAGAAAACGCTGTTTCTTTTTTTGTTTCTTATTACGATTATTACCAGCCTGAAGCGTATATTCCATCCACGGATACATATATAGAAAAAGACTCCGACATAAATGAACTTATTGATAAATTACGCCTTGCAGCAACAACAAATCTTCTGACCCGTCGAGACACAATTGTCGTTGCCTCGGTTTCGTGCATATACAACATCGGTTCTCCCCGGGAATATGGACATTTTGTCTTTGAAATTTCAAAGGGTGTAAAAATCGGGAGAAAACAAATCATAGACAGGCTTGTTGATCTTCAGTACGAAAGGGGAGATTTCGGATTTCATAGAGGAACATTTAGAGTGATGGGAAACACTATCGACATCTACCCAGCCTATCAGGACGAGGGAGTAAGACTAGAACTTGGAGAGGATAATATTAAAGACTTAACAATTATAAATCCAGTTTCCGGCTCACAGATCACTGATCACAAATCACCTGTCACTAATTTTGTTCTCTATCCGGCAAAACATTACGTAACCGACCCAAGTAAAAATAAAAATGTCTTTGAGGAAATTAAACGCGACTTAGCCGAAAGAATAACTTTTTTTAAGAAAAACGGGAAAGAGTTGGAAGCTTATAGACTCCAAAATAGAGTCAAATACGATCTCGAAATGATTTCCGAACTTGGCTATGTCAAAGGAATAGAGAATTATTCACGCTATTTCGACGGCAGAGCCCCGGGAGATCCACCTTATACGCTTCTTGATTATTATCAGGAACCATACAATAACGACTGGCTTACCTTTATTGATGAAAGCCATATTACTTTTCCCCAGATAAGAGGCATGTATAACGGCGACGTTGCCAGAAAGAACCTTCTTATCGATTACGGCTTCAGGCTCCCGGCTGCGTATGACAACCGACCTTTGAAGTTTGAAGAGTTCATGCGAAGAATTCCGGGTTTTATTGCAACCAGCGCAACTCCTTCGGAGTGGGAAGTGGGAATGGCAAGAGAAAGTGCATCAATATTGAGATCTAAGGTAACACGGTTCGGCAAACCTGTCCCGTACCAGGTACGGTCTACATTAGACGAACCTGGCGTAGTTCAACAGCTCTTAAGACCAACAGGGATACCCGATCCGAAAGTAGAAATTCGTTCAGCCAGAAACCAGGTTAGTGATGTAATAGACGAAATTAAAAAAGTTGCTAAGAGAGGCCAAAGAACGCTTGTTACAACCCTGACCAAAAGAACCGCCGAGGATTTGAGTCAATATTTAATCGAGCAGGGTATGAAAGTACACTATCTTCATTCTGACGTGGCAACACTCGAGAGAAGCGATATATTGGACGATCTAAGGCGCGGTAAATACGATTGCATTATCGGAGTTAATTTACTTCGTGAAGGACTTGATCTTCCGGAGGTTTCGCTTGTCGCAATTTTGGACGCAGATAAAGAAGGATTTCTTCGAAGCGAAGTCAGTCTAATTCAAACAATGGGGCGCGCAGCAAGGCACGTCGAAGGAAGAGTAATTCTATATGCCGATAATGTAACCGGATCAATGGAAAGAGCAATTGCGGAAGTTGAGAGGCGGAGAAAATATCAGATTAAGGTTAACAAAAAATACGGCATTAAACCTACTTCAATCACCAAACCTATAAGGGAAAGACTGGTTGAGGAAGAGGAAGAGTCCGTTCTTGATAAACTTTTCGAAAAGACTGAAAAAACTTATTTGAAGCTTCCTGATATTGAACTAGATTCTTTAACTCCCATGGACAAAAGAAAACTAACTGTAAAGCTTCGTCGGGAAATGAAGTTAGCTGCTCAAGACCTGAACTTCGAACTCGCAGCAGAAATAAGAGATAAGATTAAAGAACTTGAATTTTAACATTATATGTTGATATAATAACACTATGGCAATCGATTTAGAGCCCAATAAACTTAGACTTCAACAGGTATTAAAAGATGTAGCTATAACACAAGCGGAAATACTTGGAAATCTGCCCCCTACAGAGAAGGAGTTGGCTCGTTATGATCAAATTAGCGACGAGGAGGCCAAAAAAATCATAAAAGATTTTAATTACATAATTTCAGGTAATACTCCCGCCGAATAACTCCAGAATTAAAGTGTGGGAATCTCGAAGGTTAGAAGATCAACTCCGAAGAATTGGCTTAAAAATCCCAATATTCCCCAGGTTGCAAAAACGATAAAAACTCCTATAAATGCATTAACAATCTGACGCCTCGACTCTTCAGATTTCTCCCTATTTCCGCCTGAAATAATAAGCTTTATTCCTCCAAACAAAATGTTAAAAACAAAAAGGAGAGAAGCGACGATTAAAACAATGTGAACAAATGCCGCAATAATACCTGAAATTGAAATTTCATTCAGAGGAGTAAACTGGCCCCTTGGCAAAAGATCTAAAGGCTGCATATATCCTATTATATTACAAATCTGGTACAATCCATTGTACCACGGCTTTCTCCGCGGTTACAGTCTATGGAAAATACAATTAGAATCAGAGGTGCACGTCAACATAACTTGAAGAATATTAGCGTTGACATTCCAAAAAACAAACTAGTGGTTTTTACCGGTGTATCCGGAAGCGGGAAAAGTTCTCTGGCATTTGACACCATTTACGCCGAAGGTCAAAGGCGCTATGTCGAAAGCCTTTCTACTTACGCAAGACAATTTCTTGGGATAATGGAAAAGCCTGATGTTGACCTTATTGAAGGTTTGTCTCCCGCAATTTCAATTGATCAGAAAACGACTTCTAAAAATCCGCGATCAACTGTCGGCACGGTAACCGAAATCTACGATTATTTGAGACTTCTGTTTGCACGAATCGGCCACCCCCACTGCCCGGTTTGCGGCAGGGAAATTTCGTACCAGTCTCTCGATGAAATTTTAGCATCGGTTCTTAATCTATTGAAAGTCACTCTAAAAAATAAGAGAATGGGAAGATTTATTATTCTTTCGCCGGTTGTTATTGACAAAAAAGGCGAATTCTCGTCTCTTTTTGACAACTTAAAAGCCAAGGGTTTTAGGCAAGTGAGAGTTGACGGCTATGTTAAAGACTTAACAGAGGACTTTGTCCTTATCAAAACCAATAAACACACCATTGAGGTACTTGTTGACAAAATTTCGCTAAGTAGTAAAGATTTAAAAAATAATATATTTCTTGAAAATCTGAAAAGTCGTCTCAGTGATTCTCTGGAAAAAGCTCTCAATCTTTCTGAAGGCAATGTTATAGTATCTGAAGTTCTAGATGAATCATTCGAAATGCCCGAAACTCCGAAGAAATTTAAGGATCATCTTTTTTCCGAACAATTTGCGTGTCCAATCGACAATATTCAAATTCCGGAAATCGAACCCAGAACTTTTTCTTTCAATTCACCTCATGGTGCATGTCCGGGTTGTAATGGAATTGGAAGAATTCTAAAAGTAGACAAAGACAGAATCTTTTCAGAGGAAATTTCAATTACCGAAGGGGGAATAATGCCTTTTTCAAATATTTTTGAACACAATACTTGGTATTCCCGACTGATTCTCACTGTATGCAGAGAGAATTCGATTGATCCGAGAATTCCAATCAAACATCTTACTCAAGAACAATGTAATTTACTTCTCTTCGGAACGGGCGACAGGGAATATAAAGTTGAAGGCACAAACAGATTTGGTCGGTTTACTCACATTTATGAGGTCTTCCTTGGTATTATTCCCGAACTCGAAGCGCGCCACGCATCAACCGAATCAGACTACGTCAGGCTCGAAATCGAAAAATACATGCGTGAGACTCCATGTCCAGAGTGTAAAGGAACAAGACTAAAAAAAGAAGCATTAGGTGTAACTATCGATAATTTATCAATTGCCCAAGTTTCGTCTTTTTCGATAACAGAAGGTCTGAGTTTCATTGATGGTTTAATTAATGAAAGCACTCTTTCCTCTCGGGAAAAAGAGATAGGGAAACTAATTTTAAAAGAAATCAAAGAAAGACTTAACTTCTTGTTATCGGTCGGGCTTAACTATTTAACTTTAGAACGAGCCGCAGGGTCCCTTTCGGGAGGCGAAGCACAAAGAATTCGTTTGGCAAGCCAAATTGGTTCCGGTTTAACAGGAGTTTTATATGTTTTAGATGAACCGACAATAGGCTTACACCAAAGAGACAATAAACGACTTATTGACACCTTGCAAAAACTTAAAGATTTGGGAAACACAGTTGTTGTTGTTGAGCACGATGCCCAAACCATAAAATCTGCTGATCACGTCATTGACTTTGGGCCCGGAGCCGGAAAATTCGGAGGAGAAGTCGTAGCAGAAGGAACACCTTCGGAAATTACAGACAACTCAAAATCCCTAACCGGCCAATACCTCTCCGGAAAAAGAAAAATTGAAATACAAAGTACATCGAAAATTACAGAAGGCACTGAAAGAAATTTATTCAGATCACAGTTCACAGATCACAGTTCACTGACTTTATTTGGTTGTTCCCAATATAACCTTAAAAATATAGACGTGACTTTCCCACTGGGTAAATTTGTGGTTATCACAGGCGTATCAGGAAGCGGCAAGTCAACACTTCTTGTAGATACCCTTTACCCTTCACTCCAAAATAAATTATATTCACGCTTCAGAGGTGACGTGGGACTGCACAAAAATATGGCCGGAGAAGAAAACGTTGATAAAGTGATTCTCATTGACCAATCTCCAATCGGAAGGACGCCAAGAAGTAATCCGGTAACTTATACAAAAGTGTTTGATCTTATTAGAGACGTTTTTTCCCAAACTAAAGAAGCAAGATCACTTGGTTTTAAAAAGGGAAGATTCTCATTTAATGTAAAAGGTGGTAGGTGTGAAGCTTGCGAAGGCCAAGGGCAAACAAAAATTGAGATGCAGTTTATGAGTGACATCTGGGTAGTATGCGATGTCTGTCAGGGGAAAAGGTACAATGCCCAAACTTTAGAAGTTACCTATAGAGGAAAAAATATTGCAGAAGTTCTTGGTTTAACAGTCAGCGAAGCTGTCGATTTTTTCCACACTCATCTTCCGATTGTTTCCAAGCTAGAGGTAATTGAGGAAGTCGGCTTAGGCTATATTGAACTCGGTCAATCCGCGACAACTCTTTCCGGAGGGGAAGCCCAAAGAGTAAAACTGGCAACAGAGCTCATGAAAAAGGCAACAGGTAAAACCGTCTATATTCTTGACGAGCCGACGACTGGTTTACACTTTGCCGACGTTGAAAAACTCCTAAAAGTTTTAAAGCTCCTTGTAGCAAAAGGTAACAGTGTTTTTATCATTGAGCATAATCTGGACGTAATTCAAAATGCAGACTGGATAATTGATCTTGGGCCTGAAGGTGGGGAAGAAGGCGGTTATGTTGTAGCCCAAGGGACGGCCAAAAGCGTCAAAATGGAAAAAGAGTCTTACACGGGAAGATTTTTATCAACAGAGAGATAATCCAATTTCTCAATCCGAACCAAAATATCAAATTTCTTGCTATACTTTCCTAATGATCAAAAGACTACTTTTTTTTCTAGCCTTCTTTTATTTAACCAGCCAATCAGTACAAGTTAGTCAGGCGAAGAACGATTTTGGGCTCACAACAATCGCAGAATACAAAGTAGAAGACACGGGGAAAACTCAAGTTACAAATACAATAACCATAAAAAATACGACTTCCCAGCTGCTTGCCAAGAGCTATACATTATCTCTTTCAGGGATAGAACCCAAGAACATAAAGGCTTTTGAGGAAGGAAAAAAACTTTCGGTATTTCAACTGACAGAAGGCGATAGTGTAAAACTAAGAGTAGATTTTGAAGACACCCTTCCCGGAATAGGAAAAGCAAGAACTTTTGTAATAACTTATGAAGAAGAGACGCTTGCAACAAAAACCGGAGACGTCTGGGAGGTCTTCATTCCTAAGTTGGCAAATCCCCAAGTTTTTGATGAATATAAAGTCTTGCTATCAACTACAAAATCTTTTGGAGAGGAAGCCTATATATCTCCCGATGCGAGAGAAATAATAGATAAAGACGAGAGAAGAATTTATATTTTTCAAAAAGAAGACCTTATAAACGGAATTTCTGCAGGCTTCGGTCAATCACAGGTTTTTTCTTTCACTCTGAACTATCATCTGCAAAATTCCGCAAATAAAAAAACCCAAATGGAAATCGCCATACCGCCCGATACTTCGACTCAAAAGATGTTTTATGAAGAAATTGATCCTTTACCCGCAAATCTCTACCAGGATTCAGACGGTAACTGGATTTCCTCCTATACCCTTTTACCCCGACAGAAAAAACTTGTCAAAGTTAAAGGGTCTGTACAAATCTTTTCAAAACCGAGGAAATTTATTCAGCCTTCAACATCTTCTCTTCTGGAAAACACCAAGCCCCAGGAGGTGTGGCAAAGCGATGATCCGGGCATCAAAGAGCTTGCGGAGTCGTTAAAAACTCCCGAAGAAATATATAATTATGTTACCAAAACTCTTGTCTACAACTATGACAGAGTGAAACCCGAAGCAGAAAGACTAGGAGCTAAAAATGCTCTCGCCAATCCAACAAACGCGATCTGTACCGAATTTACGGACCTTTTTATCGCTTTGGCAAGAGCCAATGGAATCCCGGCTAGAGAAATCAACGGCTATGCTTACTCTGAAAACCCAAAAATTCAACCTCTTTCGTTTGTATCAGACGTTCTTCACGCTTGGCCGGAATATTGGGATGAGGAACTTTCTACGTGGATACCGGTCGACCCAACGTGGGGTGCAACGAGCGGCATTGATTACTTTAACAAGCTTGATCTAAGGCATTTTTCATTTGTCATCCACGGTAAGGACGCTTTTACTCCTTATTCGGCGGGCTCTTATAAACTAGGCGATGAACCTCAAAAGGACGTTTTTGTTTCTTTTGGCAAACTTCCGGAAAAGAGGACTACCAATATTAACATTCAAGCCTCTTTTCCCAAAAATTTTTTTCTTTTTTCTAAAAACGTAAAAGTAACTATCTCCAATCCGGGTCCGACAGCCGTGTATGACCTCATTCCTCAAATAATTTTTGATGGTAAAGTAGTCAGCTCAAATTACACGCCGATTCTTCCGCCTTTTGCTAAGTTTGAAACCTCTTTCAAAATTCCTTATGGAATACTTGCTAAAAAAGCGCCTTCGAAAGTTATTATTAACGCTTATAGATCTGAGCTCTCAATACCAACAAATAAAAATCAGAGTATAATTTCACAGATTCTGTCTTTGTCTTTTGTATTAATAATAATAATTCTAATTGTCTATCTCAGACTTACTCGAGTCAGAATTAGATACATTTTACGAGGGTCTAAATTTAAACTTTCAAATGTTACTTTCCTTAAAAAAAATAAGGGTTCACAAAACTAACCCCAAAAAGATACCCGAAAATCCGGGTATATATATCTTTTGGAATAAAGAGAAAAAACCAATCTACATCGGCAAATCTTTGAATTTAAAAAGTAGAGTCGCCTCGTACTTTCTCCAAAATTTATCACCCAAAACAGCAAGAATGATCAGCGAGGCAAATTATTTGTCAATCATTAAGGTATCTTCAGAACTTGAGGCGCTTCTCCTTGAAGCAAAACTGGTGAAGGATCTTCAACCTCAATACAATAGTCAGCTTAAAGACGACAAGAATCCATTATATATAAAAATCACTAATGACCTCTTCCCACAAGTTATAACCGCAAGAAAGGTTGATCTAACAAATTCGCTTACCTTTTTCGGACCGTTTCCGGCTTCGGGGAGCGTTCGAGGGGTCTTAAAAATGCTACGTCGTATCATTCCTTATGCCCAACATAAAATCGGTAAAAGAGGCTGTCTTTATAGCCAAATCGGACTTTGCAACCCCTGCCCTAGTTTAACTGAAAATATGAAAGACGAAAAAATAAAAAAGAATTATCGCAGACTTTATAAAAAAAATATAAAAACAATCATAAAAATTCTCTCAGGAGACATACATCTTGTCCGAGAATCTCTTGAAAAAGAAATGGTTGGTTTTTCCAGAGAGGAGAATTTCGAAAAGGCAAAAATTGTTCGTGATCAAATTCAGAAACTTGACTATATAACCCAACCGATTACACCGATTAACGAGTTTCTAAAAAACCCAAATTTTATCGAAGATATAAGAGCCGCTGAAATAAACTCTCTTGAGGCAATTTTGGCAAAATATATTAGATTTTCAAAAAAAATTGAGCGTATTGAATGTTATGACATTGCGCATCTGTCTGGTTCCAAACCAACCGCGTCACTGGTCACTTTTGTAAATGCGGAACCTGACAAAAATTATTACAGACGCTTCAGAATTCACCCGCCGGCCGGCGAGGCAGGCAAAAAAAGGGGAATGGATGATCTGGCATCTCTCAGGGAAGTTGCCCAAAGACGAAGAAAATATTTTAATCCGCCTCCAGACGGTTGGGGAGTACCGGACTTAATAATAGTTGACGGCGGAAAAACACAGGTGAAAACTTTTTTGGAAGAGCTTAAAAATTTCGGAATCCCGGTTATCGGACTCGCCAAAAGATTCGAAACCCTGGTAATTCCTCAACCTCAAAAAGACGGTTTAAAATACGCACAAATCAGGTTACCCAGAATTCCCGCCAGAAATTTATTACAAAGAATTCGCGACGAAGCTCATCGTTTCGCACGCCGATATCACTTTAAACTTTTGCAGAAAGAGCTAATTCCCACTAGCTAGAATTTAATATTCAGAATATAAATTTTAATCAGTCCGAAGGGTTCGAACGTATACAACCCGTCGGGCTTTCGGCCGTGAGCTCAAGCCGAACGGTTGATTAGCTTCTAACTTTGGGAATAATATTGACTTCAAGATGTTGGACTAATAGAATAAACAACCTGCACTATTTTTCTCTTTTCTATGACAATATCACGCAGAGATTTTTTAATCGAGGGTTCTATCTTCACAGCTGCCCTTGCTCTAACAGCTTGTGAAAGAAATAAATCAGAAGCATACAAAGCATACTTAGACCACGTTAAAACACGTGGAATAAGATTGGATACCACTGGTGAAATTCTTCACTACAATGAATTCAGCGAAACCGATTTCGAATCTCTAAACGCATCAATAAACTCAAGAATCCTGTTAGTAAATAAAGAACCTCCACTAACTGATCTCACTATATTAGATCAAAATCTTGCTGGAAGATTCAATGCAATTTTAGAACTAACCAATGCAAGTGTACAAACACAGTTTGAAAGATTAAATCATCAAATAACAATATATACCAATCCAGAAAACACAGATCTGTTTGTTGATCAAAACGCTACTAATTCTCTTATAGATTGGGTCGTGGGCACTCCGCAGCTCGATTCGGTTATTTTCAAAGGAGAAATAAAGCAACAGATATTGGTACACAATTTTCTTATGAATCCTTTATACCCTGTAACTCCCAAATCTTCCACTGCCACTGCAATTACAAAAGAGGGATTAAAACTTGCTTTAACAGTAATTAATTTGAATTCACAAAGGAAAAAGTTTGACGGACCTGATAATGGATTAGTTACTGAACTAATGCAAGCAAGACTAAATGCAGGTGGTCTAAAGCAAGAACAGTGGGCGAGTTCGGTAGCCCTTGCTTATGAATATGCTGTTTTGGGCAATTAATAAATAACAAATATATAATTTGTTAAATCATTTTAAAGGCAGATTTGCTGCATCCAGTCTAAGCAACAATAAACAATATCGGACATTGATTAGGTTGCAATATCGGTATGTCTTGCTACTCCTTTCTTGCCACTGTTATACTTAATTAATGAAGCGAATACTCCGCCACTTTGTAATTGATACCTTTTCCCTCTGGGCTGTTTCAAATATCGCTCGAGGGATGGTTTTTCAAAATGGACTAGAGACCCTAATTGCAACAGGTCTTGCAGTCACTGCGACCTTTCTTCTTGCTAAACCTATTATTAATCTTCTACTACTACCGCTTAATCTCGTGACTTTCGGTCTATTCAGGTGGGTTTCATCTGCAGTCGTTCTTTACATAGTGACCTTAATCATTAAAGATTTCAGAATTACTGCCTTTCACTTTGGTGGTTTAACCAGCAAATGGATTGACGTTCCATCGCTAAACTTCTCAGGATTGTTGGCCTTTGTCGGCTTTTCTTTTCTCCTCTCTCTAATAACTTCATTTATATATTGGTTGATTAAATAATTTAATATATAATACAAACACATGACCACAATCCTATTAGTAGTCCAAATATTTCTTTCGACTTCCCTTTGCGTTCTAATTCTTCTTCAACCGCGAGGAACAGGATTCGCAAGGGGAATGGGTGGGTCGTCTCCCTCATTTACCAGAAGGGGTCTTGAAAAGGTAGTATTTAAAACCACCTTTGTATTATCAGGACTCTTCCTGGTTATATCAATTCTTTCGATAACCTTATAAAGACAAGTTTATGGCTAGCCTCCGCTTTTCCCTAAGACTGACTTTGGCTTATCTTGCGCGTTTCAAGGGTATAATTTTTTTCGGAGTCATTCTTGGTATAGTATTTTTTTTTCTAATTAGAATCGTCAGTCTTACTTTATTAAAAGGGACTACTGAAAGAATTGGGGTCATGGGTCGTCACCACACAGACGACTTACCGGAAAAAATATTAGACTTGGTTAGCGACGGACTTACCAAGACAGGGGAAGAAGGCATCATTGAACCTGACCTGGCAGCCTCGTGGGAAACACCCGACAAGGGAAAAACATGGATTTTTCACCTTAAAAAGGGGAGGTTTTGGCAAGACGGAAGCCCCATTACAAGCCAAAGCCTAATTTACGAATTTTCCGACGTTAGCGTCGAGAAGCCCGACGAATCAACTATCATTTTTAAACTCAAAGATCCCTATTCTCCCTTTCCTGCTGCTGTTTCAAAACCGTCTTTTAGAAAAGGCCTCCTTGGTGTAGGAGAATGGAAAGTCGACAAAATTCTAGTTGCAGGTAGTTTTGTGGAATCAATCACCCTTGTCAACTCCGATAAAGACAAAAAAATATTCAAGTTCTACCCGACTGTCGAAAGGACCAAACTTGCTTATAAACTTGGCGAAGTAGACAGCGTCCAAGACTTGTTACATCCCCAGCCTTTTGATAGCTGGAAAAACACAAATCAGGCAACCAGCTCAGATAAAAGCCAGGTTATAGTACTTTTTTTTAATACCATGGATCCTCTACTTTCTGAAAAAGCTCTTAGACAAGCTCTGACCTACGCAATCGACAAAGATCTTTTCGGAGAAAGAGCCATAAGTCCAATTTCTCCAAACTCTTGGGCTTTCAATCCACAGGTAAAAGAGTACCCATATGACCCTAAAAGAGCACGAGAGTTAATCGCTGAAATGGAAGACGAGGCTAAGAAAAATTTAGAAATAAAACTTGTCAGTAGTGCACACTTATTGCCAACAGCAGAAAAAATATCGAAAAATTGGGAAGAAATAGGAGTCAAAACCTTAGTTCAAGTCTCATCTATCATACCCGGTGAATTTCAGGCATATCTGACAATTCTTGACATTCCCAAAGACCCTGATCAATATCCTTTATGGCATTCGACCCAGGACGCGACGAATATTTCAAAATACACAAATCCCAGAATCGACAAACTATTAGAGGACGGAAGGGTAGAGCTTAATATTGAAGAGCGTAAAAAGATTTATCTTGACTTTCAAAGATTTCTTCTGGAAGATCTTCCCGCAGCGTTCTTATACCACCCGACTTATTTCACAATTAGTAGAAAATAACCGATACCAAATTCACAAGTTACACATGAGTTATCCGAATAGAAATTCGTTAATGGGGAAAGGGTTACGATGCCCGTATCGTTTAGAGTCCAGAGGCAACGTATTTTATTACGATAACCATTACCGACTTACGAAACGGGCTTCCTAGCCGTAACCGATTAACAAACAATATTCATTCGTGTCATTCGAGTCGAGCTACTCCGGCATTTCTACCACTTCTTCCTTTTTCTCCCGCAAAAATGAAGTCCATTCCTCGAAGACCTCTATTATATTTTTCAAGGGGATCTCGATTAAAAAATCTAAAAGTATAGTAAAAAAATTAAGCTTTGCAAGACCTCGGGAAAGATAAAACCCAAAATTTAAAAAGGGGAGTGTGAAATAGCTCGATAAATGACTGAAAAATCCCTCGTCTTCGCCGTTTACTTTTAATTGACTTGCGTTAAACCTTACTCTGAATGCAAAAAGCATTACCAAAGATAAAAACATAAAGAATATCAAAACGCCGAAAATGCTGAAATTAAGAAGCGTTAAAACATAAGTTATACCACCGAAAACTGCAACAAAAATGAGGGCATACAAAAGTCCAAAAAAGGAAGAAAGAACCGAACTACGCTTAAGTTTTTTAAGAGAGAAATTTTGTTTTACTTTCTCTTTTTGTTTATACGAGACTGAAGCAAGTCTCGTTACGATGCTTTCGGTGTTCTTGGCACCCGGCACTCTTATTGAAAATCCGACCAGCCACATAATTGAAGGTGGAAGTATCATATTTATCGCTAGTGGGAAATATCTAACGTCTCCGTACATAAAAATTTCGTAAGGAATTTCAATGAGCATTGCAAAAACAACCTTTGTCAAAAAAATATAAATGATACTTCTGACAATACCCGTGCTTACGCGTCTTGCCATTTGTTTATATTTTGCCTCACACACCTTCCTCACTTTTTCTTCAAACTTGCTTTGGTCATTAACAAGTTTTCGAAGATTCAGTTTTTCCTCAATTGCAATTTCCTTAAAAACATCAAATGCTGCGGAGTTTCTCTGAATCTTTCTATAAAGAGCAAGTCTTCCGGGAAAATTCAGGTGTCCCTCAATTTCAGAATAAACATCAGAATATTTCAGTATAAATTTATTTACTTCAGTTCTGTCAGCATGTTTCCAATCCGGAAACTCTTTTAAAAGAAGGTGGTATCTCATTATTGAGTCATCAGATTTGGTAAAAGCTCTGTGAATTGCAAGATAAATTTGGATTTCTTTATCGTGTTCATCCAATTCCGGCTCTTCCCAATTAAACGTGTCAATAAACCAGTCATACATTAATTTCACATAAAGCTCCCGATAAGACGGGTCTACGATGTCTTCGATTTCGCTTGAAGCAACTCCCCAAATCCAGTTTCTGACTTTTGTCTCTGAAATGCCAGAAGGAAGGCTATCAAGATTTCTTAAAAAATATATGTATTTGTCGACTGCTTTTTCGACAACATCGGTTATGCCTCGGGGCACGGTATTATTCGGCAGATATCTTGCCCAAATTAATTCTTTAAGAAGAGATTCGGCAACCCTGCGGTTATTTACATCAGCTCTAACACTTTCCTCCTGCCAAACCAATCTTTTTAAAATCCTTTCAATAGCATTTCTTCTTAGGACATGCTCCCCTTTGTATTCAACCGTCGTTCGTATTCTTTCATAAAGACGAGCCAGTCCTCCCAAAACTTCGCTAACCTGAATAGAAGGCTCGCCGCTTTTTTTTAGATTTGCGAGATTCTTTTCAAAGGCGGAAAGAAACCTATCACTGTATATTGATAGGCCGGCTTCGGAATCGACCTTAACAGCATCTTCTTCAACATCATTTTTACTTTTCTCTGATTCCGCCTCTTTACTTTCGGAACTCTGATTTTCGTATATTGTTACCATGTGACTTCGTTCAATTATATCACCAAATACTTATGTCTAGATTAAGAATGTAATGACAAAATGATTTTTTTCATTTACATTAAGCAAACTGGTATACTAAACCAGTCATAATAATGGATATTAAGGTAGTCAAAAGAAACGGAAAGATCGAAACCTTCGACCCTGAAAAAATAATAAGAGTCTTAAAAGCGGCTGGTCTTGATCAAGTTGAGGCGGAAAAGTTAACAGCGAAAATCATAAATTGGCTTAATGAGCGAGCTAAATCCCAAGTAACTTCGCTTCAAATTCGAGACAGAGTCATTATAGAAATTCAAAAAGTTGACAGGGTAGCGGCAGAAAGATTTATCTCGTACGAAAAATATAAAGACAAAAACTACGAAGTTAACTACTGAATTTTTAGCTCTTCAGATATTTCCTGACAAGCGCGACCATGTCTTCCAACTTAAGCTGGCCTTTGACAACGTATTCGTTGGCTCCAAGGGCAAGAGCCTGTTTTTTCTCTTCTTCAAGCATCAGGTTTGACCAGACAATAACAGGAACATTCTTACCCTTTGGAGTAGTCCTGATTTTTTGTAAAAATTCAATTCCCGAAACTCTGGGAAGCATAATGTCGGTTATTACAAGATCAACTTTTTCTTTGTCAAAAACAGTAAAAGCCTCCTCTCCGTCAACTGCGTTTAGTATTTTAAAACCTTCCGAAACTAATTTCTGTGTATACATTCTCATCAAAACCTGATCATCCTCTACGATTAAAATCGTAGGTTTATTTTGTACATCAGAAGGACTTGTTTGATTATCTTGAGAAACTATTTGTGTGGTGGATACTTGGCTTTGCATCATTAAAGTAAATAATAGCAAAAATTAATAATAAATGTAATAATCGCTAAAAATGCAGCCAAGTATAAGAAGATGTTTCAATTGCAATCTCAAAACTCACCAAATGTATTGGCTTAACGGTCCGGAATGCCCAGTTTGCCACGAAGTGGCGGGATTTACAGAAAGTATGCACGGCGGACTTAATCCGAGAATGATAGAAAAATTGAGTGAAACTTACCTAAAACTTAAAGAGCGTGAGGAACAAATCACTTCCGAATTTACAATTCATAATGAACGAGGGTTGTAGTACCTATTCTAACCCGTCGGGTTGATTAGCCTCTAACGTTTCGGGCTGATATTAAAAATTGGGTCGTCTAAAGGACTTATTCTTGAACAGAAAGATAGAAATTAATATTCAATTTAAAGATGTGAATAATTTTTTCTTAAAATATTTCAAATACAATAACCAAATGTATTTTCAAAATCCCCTTGGTAACAAGAGTGTCTTCTATCGTTAGATTCACATTGTCCATAGCCCCCTATAACTTTTCTACTAATTGGGCCAGTATTTACCACTTCTGTGTCATCCGTTATGAGACAGTTACCTTGACAATCATCGTTACTAGTACATTTTTTCCTCCATCAGAAAATGTATGAACACAAGCGTATCCTGCGGAAGGAGCGCCTAATGGCACAGAAATTCCTTCATAGGAACCATTTGTTAGATTACATTTCAAATATTCAAATGGGTTAAATCTAGTTGATAGAAACAGTAGAAGAAACGGAATAAAAATAATAACAAAAATAAACAAGTACTTTCTCTTCACAATTAATTATTATTCGCTACTTTTTGATTGTCAATTAAGCTGAAGTTAAAATTTAAGAGTTTTTAATTCTTTTTAAGAGTTTTACAAGTACAACCTTACCAAAATAAACGACTGCTATGATATAAATTATTGTTAAAACTTCTTTCATACATTAAACAAGGTGTATCTAATTCTTAGAATTAATAACCAAAACACATTAAAGGATATTTTTCCCAAACAATTAAGTATTCAGTGATTTTAAGTCAAAGTCAATAAATCTGATGCTAAAAGGTTGTGTAAGATTACCGAATGTTTACCCTTCTGAAGCTTAAGCGAAAGAGGGCTGTTCGAATTTATTTTGTAGGGACTAGTGGACTTTGTCAGGAGCTTTTATTTGTTGAAACAATTTTGTCAATAAATCGTTAAACACCACTTAAAGTACATCCTCCAGGATATTATCCTATTTTTTATTTATCTACCCCAAACTTTAACTCATTGTATATAGTACGATATTGACAGGCACACACAAGCATAGTAGACTACAACCCAAAGAAAATAACTATGGGTATTTCTCGCTTATTTTTGACTCCATCGGAGGTTGCGGAAGAGCTTCAGCTTAATTTGCTGACTATCTACAAATATATAAGAAATAAGAAATTAATGGCAGTAAGGTTTGGCCGAAATTACAGAATCACAAAAGAAGACTTGGATAAATTTATAACGTCTAATAAAACCTTTTAGATAATGTTTTAAAAAATGAAAATAAAACAAACACTACTATTATCAATAATCGTATTACTGAGCTTGCCGGTATCTTTCGTTATAGGATGGAATTTAGCTAAAATTATATTACAACATGGTGATCCTATCCCGAGAGTTAAAGAGGCAATTGTTCTCGCTACGACTAAAAAGCCGGAAACTTTTACGGAATTGTATTTTGAAGACCATTTAAATCTTCCAGGGAAAATTGAAATAGGAAAAGGGCAATCTTTCAAGTTCACAATCCACAACCTCGAATATCGGGATACGACTTACAAATATGAAATAAATGCCGTTGATGATAAGGAGGATGTAATTTTATCTTCGGGATCGGCCACTCTTTCCCACGATGAATACAAAACTATTAATGAGAGTTTTGTGTCAGCTACCGCCAGCGGAAGAACTAAAATCGAGGTTTTATTAGTGGACCAAAATCAGTCAATTGATTTTTGGATGGAGGCGCAATGAAAAAAATATCTATAATCATCCCCTGTTTTAATGAACAAAAAGGAATCGGAAAAGTAATTGCCGGCGTACCTAAAGATAAGCTTAGAAAGCTGGGTTACAAATTTGAGATTATCGTAATCGACAACAATTCAAAAGATAGAACATCGAAAGTAGCAAAAAGTCATGGCGCCAAAGTATTTTTCGAAAGAGAACAAGGTAAGGGCGCAGCACTAATAACAGGTTTTAGAAATATCGGTAGTGATACCGATTACGTGGTTATGTTAGACGGGGACAATACTTACAAACCCAGTGAAATTCCCAGACTTATTGAACCTCTAGAGAGTGATTTTTGCGACGTTATCATCGGCTCACGACTGGAAGGAAAGTTAAACGGAACTTCGTTAAGTCCTTCTCATAGAATGGCCAACTGGTTTTTTACCTTTTTTGTCAGAAAATTCTATTTGGTGAATACCAGCGATACTTGCACTGGTTATTTTGCCTGGAAAAAGGAAGTAGTTGATGAGCTAATTCCGTACATTGAATCAAGCGGTTTTGCAATAGAAGCGGAAATGATAACTAAAATGGCCAGACTGGGCTACAAGATTTATTCCGTTCCCATAACTTATGACGCAAGAGAAGGCAACTCAAAACTCTCCCCTGTCGTGGACGGAATTAAAATTACCTGGATGCTATTGAAAAATCTTGTATGGAGACCCTCTCTTACTGACAACAATACGAGCGTACTTCAAACAATGTTTAAAAAGCTTAATTTAGCAAAGGCAAGCGAATAATATGAAAATAAATAACATCTCAATAATTATTCTTACTAAAAACGCAGGAAGCACATTTAAAGAAGTATTGGATGGCGTATTTTCACAAAATTACAAATCTTTTGAAACAATAATAATCGATTCAGGGTCGACAGATGAAACTTTGAAAATTGCCAAAAAGTATCCTGTTAAAATCATCCAAATAAAACCATTTGAATTCGGGCACGGTAGAACAAGAAACCTTGGAGTAAAACTAGCAAAAGGAAAATACGTAGTCTTCTTAACCCATGATGCTATTCCTAACAATAAAAAATGGTTAACAGAGATAATTAAGCCCTTTAGTAATAAAAAGGTTGCGGCCGTATATGGACGGCAGTTGCCAAAAGATGGGGAAAATACGCTCGATAAGCTTTTCTTTCTGATTCTTTATGGGAAGAAAGCGATTGAATGGACTTCGGGTTCATACACCTCTGGAGATAATATATTTTCTGATGCAAACTCAGCAATTAAGAAAAATTTATTGCTAGAAAATCCTTATAGAAATGACATCATTGTAAGCGAAGATTACGAATGGGCCAATCGCATAATGCAAAAAGGATACAAAATTGTTTATCAGCCAAAAGCTGAAGTTACTCACTCACATTCTTATAATTTATCCTCTTTATTTAAAAGGAATTTCGATATTGGAGTTTCTTATAAATTTATTAAAAATTTTAACAATAGCGCCAGTTTCTTAAAAAAAGGAACCAAACTGTTTGCGAATGAAGCGCAATTTTTAATAAAAGCAAAGAAAGCACATCTTCTCCCCAATATTTTTATAAGAGATGTTGTTCGATTTATTGCGATCAATTTGGGTAAGAACGAATCAGTTTTACCAAACAATATTAAAAAATATTATTTAAGCGCACAAAGGTGGTACTGGATATGAAAAAACTTAGAATTTGCATGATCAGCTCGGAATTTCCTCCGCATGCAGCAGGTATTGGCCATGTGGTTTATCATTTAGCAAAAGCTTTGATCGAAAAGGGTCATAAGGTTGTTGTTATTACTCGGGGTAATTGGTTAGGTAGCAAAACAAGGCTATTTGAAGGAATAAAAGTTTATGAGTTACCTTTCATACCTTTCTTCCCACCGTTTCATATAATTTTCCATGGTTATTTCGTCAATAAATTATTAAGGGAATTAAGTAAAGACTTCGATATTGTTCATCTACATTCCCCATTAATTCCCGTCATTGATACCGATTTACCTATAATTACGATGGTTCACAGTACTTGGAATTTTGAAGCGAAAACTTTTAACAAAATAGTGGATTGGTACTCATTGGCAGTTAAATTATTTAGAAAGATATTTATTATCTATGAAAATAAAGTCTTTTTAAAAAGTAATTTATTTATTGCAATCTCAGGTGCATTAGCGGAAGAATTACAAAATTTTTACAAGGTTGATCCATCCAAGATACACGTTGTGAGAAATAGTATTGATATTAATAATTATAAATATATCCAGAAAAATAACGATAAAGACAATCTGTTTAATATATTAACAATCGGGAGGCTTGTTTATCGCAAGGGGGTTTTAGATTTAATTGAAGCAGCAAGAATCGTCTGCCAAACTAATCCAAAAATTATTTTTTCATTAATTGGGAAAGGACCGCTTGAGAAAACAATACGTAACAAAGTTAAAAAATATCACTTAGAAAACAACGTTTTTCTATTAGGTCAAATCCCCAATACCTTGATTAAGGATTATCTAAAGAAAGCTTCGGTATTTATGATACCTTCTCATTATGAAGGACTACCGTTGGTTCTTTTAGAAGCAATCGCTTCAGGTAAACCGATTGTGGGTACAGATATTAAGGGAGTTAGAGAGGTAATAACTAATAATAAAAATGGTCTATTAGTTCAAAGTCAAAACCCGCAAGAACTAGCTAATGCAGTTATAAAACTATCTAAAAACTCGACTTTAAGAGAATACTTGGCTAAAAATGCTAAAAAGACAGCAAAACTATACGACAGAAATTTAATGATAAACAAAATTTTAGATATTTATGAGAACCTCTTAAATAATTTTCAAAATTATCCAAAACAACCAATTTTCCATAATATTTTATCGAAGATATTCGTGCAATTTAAACTTAATTTTATGGAGGCAACAAATGAAATTAAATAGAAATATACTTTTTCCCACACTGTTGATAATCCAAATAGTTATTAATTTACTCTTTGTAATTAATTCTAACTATTTATTTATCAGAACTATTCTATCATTTTTATCTCTGGTTTTAATGCCAGGTTTATTATTAATCTTATGTCTAAGAATTAAGAACTTACGGAATTATGAGTATCTTTCTTACATAATCGGTTTTAGTCTCAGTTTGTTAATCTTAGGGGGATTATTAATAAATAGTCTTCTTCCACTTATAGGGGTTATCAAACCTCTCTCAGATATCCCTGTTATTGTTGGTTATAACTTATTACTTTTAATTCTGGGTGTAATAACTTTTTTTAGAAGTAAAGATCTTAATTTATCAATATCATACCCGAAATTTTCTAAACTAAATTGGTTTATTCTCCTGTCTTCTTTAGTATTTCTGCCGTTAAGTATCTTTGGGGCAGTAACTTTAAATAATGGTGGAACGAATGGTGTTGCCTTATCCATGATTGTTGGAATTGTAATATATATATTTACAGTAACTTTATTTAGAAAACATTTGGTTGATGATATATTTCCTCCAATCATTTATTTTATTGGATTGGCGCTATTACTCTCGTACTCATTACGTAGCTGGCATATCCTAGGATGGGATATTAATCTCGAATATCAAATGTTTCAATTAACAAAAACGAGATTATTATGGACAGTATCAAATTCTCTAGACCCTTTTAATTCTTGTCTAAGTATTACTATTCTTCCTACTTTATTTAATACCTTCTTAAAGATAAATGACGAATACATTTTTAAACTAGTTTATCAACTACTTTTTGCAATTGTACCTATTAATATTTTTCTCATCGTAAGGAGATACACGTCCTCATTAGTGGCATTTTTTTCATCGTTTTTACTTATGTCACAGGAATTTTTCTATATGGGTTTGACATCAGTTACCAGACAAGAAATTGCATTAATATTTTTTACTTGTAGTGTACTTGTATTACTCAATAATAAAATTGAAGCTAAAATCAGGAACGTTATTTTTATCCTATTTGGTGCTTCATTAGTTGTCGCACATTATTCAACAACGTATAGTGCATTATTTCTCTTTTTCACTGCTTATTTTCTAATACTTATCTTGAGATATATAAATGGAAAGTCACAATTCATTAATAACTTAATTATTGGGAATCAAAGATTGAAGAATGTCAATTTAAAACTAATCCCCTTATTGATCCTGTTAGTTCTGACGATCATTTGGAATGTATTCATCACAAAATCAGCAAACAATCTTAAATACACAATATCTGGTATGTATAGGTCAATTGGAGAAACATTTACAAATAATAATAGAAGTCAGACCGTATATTCTTTTTTATTCAATAAGAACTATTCTTATTCTAGTGATCAACTTGACGAATCGATTAAAAAGTTTAGTGGACAATATTTACGTTTAAATAAAATTGATCCAGTTTTAAAAGGAGAAATTGTAGATATTTATAAACCACACCTCGTTTCTTATAAACCTCTTTTTCAAGAAAAGAATTTACTTACCAGTATAAGTTCGTATCCGTACACTATAGCAAAATACATTATTATGCTCTCTCTATTTATTGGAATTATTTATCTATTGATGAATAAAACCAATAATAATATTTATTATGATGTAGAATACTTGTTCCTAGCAATAGCTTCCCTTATTTTTATTATCCTGGTAGTCATCTTGCCTCATATATCCGTTGCCTATAATGTTGAAAGAGTATTTTTCCAGAGTTTAACCTTCTCTTCGTTCTTTATTTTGATTGGTATGGAAATAATTTTTAAGTCTTTTCGTTCATTAAAATATTTTTTGATTTTAAGTGTCCTGGTAATTTACATGTTATACCAAAGTGGAGTTACCGCTCCATTCACCGGTAATGTTCTTAGGGTTAATACCTCGAACACAGGAATGGAGTACGACGAACATTATATTCATGAAGAAGATATTTCCGCGATCAAATGGATTTCCAATAGGTATGACAATTATATGTATATTTACATGGATTTTATGGCAATTCCGAAATTCAAGGCTTTTGCCGGAAGGAATATTAATAAAATACAATACGTAATTCCAAATATCATCGACAAGTCAAATTATGTCTATGCAAGCTACAGCAATACTCACGGTAATATTGCCTTTATTGATGACATTATTTATTCCAGTGGAAATACGCTGGCCATAAGTTATCCCTTTAATTTTTTAAATACAAATAAAAATTTAGTTTATAACAACGGTGGAGCCAAAATTTACAAATGAAACCAATATCAAAAAAAATTGCCATTTTATGTACCTTGGATAGTTTTGCAAATTCAATCCGACCTATGGAGATAAAGAAATATCTCCTAAGAAGGGGTTATAAAGTTACTTTAGTTAATAATGGACACGTTTACAAAGGCTCAAAATCTTTCACTAAGTTTCAGTCCAATAATATCTACAAAATAATGTTTAACCTTGTCGATGAACACCTAAATGGTTGGCCTTATTATTTCTATCTCATGTTAAAACTAAAAATAAGAGAATACTCGCTACTTAAGTTATTAAAAAGAAACAATTACGATGTACTTATTTGCGAGAATCATATACAGGCATATGTGGCGAGAAATAAACTTAATTGCGTAACTATATTAGACTTAGATTCTCCTTATATAGACGAGCTATATTACTCGGGTAAAATATTCGAAAGCCAAAGAAAAAAGTTAAATGACATATTCAAGAAAATTTATCAAAAGGTGAATTACTTAAATTTCCATTGGTTCCGTTATACAGACTATGTAAAGGAAAACATTTATAACGGTAAAAATATTGTCAAAATAAACTATGGTTGCTCCCCGAAAGATTTAAACGAAAAGGCAAAGTTTAATTCAAAACCAAGAATTGTTTGTTTAGGGTATCTTGGTGGTAAGTGGGTTAATTTGCCATTGCTGTCAAAGCTGTCTAAATTATATCCGATTGAAGTCTACGGTGGTCCTCCTCCGGATAAAAGATGGGGATTAAATTATAAAGGTTATGCTCCGACTACCGATATCCTAAAAGATTATCAATTTGGATTAATTACTATTACTAAAGAGAAACTACGAAGGAGTAGTTTCTCTTCTAAACATTTGGAATATCTTTCTTACGGATTACCTGTTTTGACTCCCGAGTGGCGTCAGGATATTTTATTGAAAGATGTTTCCATTTATTTTAATGAAGATAATTTTTTGGGCTTAATTAAGAAGTACTCAAATCCTGAAAGGTGGCAGCAAATGAGCGATGCTTGTTATAGACAAGCAAAACTTTGGAAATGGGAAAATGTCTTAAAACCGCTTGGAGAGATTGTCAATAAAAGTAGTGTGAAATAAGATTTATGATAAATAAAGATTTTATATCAATTGTCATAATTGTTAAAAACGATCGGGGTGTCGAAAATACTTTAAATAAATTAAGAAGTATTACCCGACCCGTTGCCTGTGAGATTTTAGTTATAGATGCTTCAAATGGCCGAATTGATGACATAAGAGACAAGTTTCCTGAGGTCAGATGGATTTATTATCCAACACTAAATATTAAGAAAACTACAATACCAGAACAAAGAAATTTAGGTGTAAAAGAGTCCAAAGGAAATATAGTTGTTTTTATTGATGCGGATTGTGTACCAGTTAAAAATTGGTTGAATGAATTATATAAACTATACAGAAAAGATCATGAAAGTATTGTTGCCGGAATTGTAATACCTACTAAAAGTACAGTTTGGAACAACCTTTATGACTTAAGTGATAAATCTGTTTATAGAAATGAATGTCCAACCGCAAATCTTTTAATAAGCAAAAAGGTATTTGAAAAAATAGGCTATTTTGATGAGAATTTACTGTATGGTGAAGATGTTGATTTAACTTGGCGAGCAGTATCGGCAGGGTTCAAAATAAGACTTACCAATAAGGCAATCGTCCACAACGATTGGGGAAGCTTCTGGGATGAGGTTGATAGGTCTTATAGGTATGGGAAAGCAAGAGCAATGCTCTATAAAAAACACACTTATAGATGGAGGAATATTATCAGTCAGGAGAAAGTCATTCTTATGTACGCCGGATATTTACTTTTATTACCTGTTACAATAATTATTCCATTTTATCCGTTATTTATTCTAATTCCATTTATTAAAAATATCAGAAAACAACCATTAAGAATGATATTTAAGCTTTTGCTTATAAATCTGGTTAATGCAATAGGACTTATTAAAGGAATTTTATTTAACTACTAGTCATATTTATCAATGAACTTATCTGATAACTTCTTTTTATAATAAAATCCTTTGATATATAATATAAGCCTGATAAATATTCATAATCTTTATAATTAAGAGATTCAATGTCTTGAGTTATTTTAGCTACAGCTTCTTTTTGTTTAAGCCTAAAATATGATACTTTTTCCTCGAGCTGATTTTTCATCATGTTTCTATTTTTGATTAAATTATTAAAAAGCATTATAAGTTTGTCTGCTGTTAATTTATCTGTAGGAATATTGTAAGAATCAAATCCTACTGAATTTGAAAAATCAAAACACTTTGGATTGTATTCTATAGATATGAAAGGTACATATGCAGCAGCGCTGAATACAAGTGAATGTAATTTGAGTCCAACTAGAGCATTACCTGTTGCAATAAAATTTAATGTTTTTTCAATATCCAGCCAGTCTTTAAATACTTCTAAACCTAAGTCATTAGCAAATCGATTGATTATTAATTCATCTTTTTTCCAAAAGGGAATAATTATTGGATTATAACCATTAGTTTTTAAATATTCGCAAAAATTCTTCATTTGGATATAAATATTGGTCTCATTGTCGCCCCACACCTTATCGTTATAGAATGCCAAATTTATCATTATCCTTTTAGAATCAGGATTGCTATGATACTGGTTTGGTTCCAAAGATAGTACAGGATCGCCGATAACTTCAGATTGTATACCCCAGGATTTCAATATTTTTTGGGAAATATAGCCTCTTACCATTAAATATCGGAAATTACTTTTTTTCGTTAAATCAATATAACAATTTTTATAATTTTTAATGAATCTTATATCTTGCACTCCTACACCAAAGGCATAATTATATTTATTTATTGGACAAATGTATGGCCAATGGGGCAGCAAAGTTCCACCCCCAAATAATGTTATATTCGATATTAATCTGTCGTTACTACTAACTAAGTTATATTTTGGGAATAACTTTTGATCGACATAATATATGGCTTCGTCACCTAAATTATCATGATTTTGCCAACCAATAAAATTGATTTTTTTATTCATATTTAGATTTAACTAGCATTATTATCGAAACTACACTAGTTATTACCTGGCCAAGCATCCACGCAATCCCAACTCCAAACAAACCATATTTTATTAATACCATATAGAGAAAGAGCACGAGGCAACTATTAACGAAGCCGAGAATAATTAATTCTTTAACCATATTTTTAATTCTAAATATTGCCCCAATAATATAGTTGATTGAGTTAAAAATTACTGAAACGGTAAGTAACTGAAGTAAAATAACTCCTTCGTTTGAATAGCTCCTTCCAAAGGCTAATAAGACATATTTTCCAAGACTTAGGGTTAAGATAATAGCAGGGATAAGAATTAAAGATATTATTTTTATAGCCTTTTTTAAGTGAGTTTTTAATTCCATCTCGCCGTAAGAGCCTTCAGCAAATAAAGATTGTGAGGTTGCCATTGGAATAATGTATAAAAAATTGATGATCATCATATCCATATAAAAATATGCTGAAAACTTGGCCCCAATTGAATTTGTTATCAATATCGGTAAAACCATTGCCGGCAGTCCTCCAATAAATCCGGCTGCATAATTACCCAATGAAAACTTAAAGATACGTTTTACAACATCGGTGTCCACAATCAGTTTTATCAAATAATTAAACTTCCGTACCAAAAATCCTACACTCAACAGGAAAGATATGGCCATTGCTATTCCAACGGAGGCGAAAATTCCATAAGCACCTAAACTGATTAAGAAAATCGGTAAAACTATTTTGATAATGCTAAAAATTGTGTTTTTCAGTAAAACATAGAGCGATGAGCGATAAGCTATAAAAATATTTTCTGATAAGTTAGCAAGCGAGGTGAAAGCAATGAATATTATAAATAAAAGTGAGAAGAAAACGTTTTCGCGAACAAATAAGAGTGAGGGTGAAATTATTTTTATGAAGAGGAGATAGATTATCGTGATGATTATCGAGGTCAAACCTACCAACGTAAACGCAGTATTTATCTTTTTATTTTTTCTCTCCGACGTGGGTAAATACCTAATTAAACCGTTTCCTAGCCCCAATAAACTAAAGCTGGAAATTAATGTCATAACTGAAATAAGTGTTGTCGCTATTCCTACCTGCTCGGGCGTAAATAATCGAGCATTAATTATCCAAAAGAAAAAACCGAAAAAAGCCATTATAGCTGTACTTAACATCAGGTAGATCGAATTTCCATATAAGGAGTCGCTTGCCAAGTAGTTGTAATATTTAGAAATAGTTTTCATTTAGTTAACGAATATTATCCTATAATTATACATTAAAGAAGAGTTTTGAACAACTTTATATCTTGATAGGGGATTGATGCTGCTGTAAACTACGAATATAATAATGAAAATAATAAAGTCAGCGTCGCTTACGTTATTTGTTTTCGGTCTTTTGGGATGGTTATATATAGTGGCAGTTGCCTTGGTGCATCCCCAAACTTTGACCCTTCAGTTAACCCATTTTGCCCCGTGGCCGAGGGAAGATACTTTTGGTGAGATTTCTTTTGTGGTTTCTTTCATCTCCTTTTTCATCTGGAATCTGGTAAAAGATAATAAATAGTTTGCTGTGGGTGGCTGAGGGGTCCCGAACCCCATTTTCTACTTTTACAAACACTCCCTAACCTAATATTCCTTGGTCATCTCGAGGAAGTGGTGTCACATCTATTTTTATTGGATTAATTGCTATTGATGATTCTCTAGCTTCGAAGGATGGCTCTACTAATACTAAAGAAATATTATACTGAGGTTTTACCACATTTTTTCCCATATAATTTTCGCCTGTGCTCTCGGAGTAAAACGGATTTCTTCTTTCTGTAACGAAATACATTCCTATCGATTCTCCCCACATCTTTTTATAATCCTCTATCATATCGTTTAACAATTTTTGTTGTTCTGGAAGTATTGCAACCTCCATTTTTAATGGATATTCCGTACCCATAAAATCGCCGACAGAAATCAAACCAAGTTTTCCCTTATCTTCAGATGCCCATCCCCAACTTTGTCCATCAACAATTTCCGGTTCACAAACAATAGAGAAAGGTTCATTTGTCAAACCTTTTACGGCTACGAGATGACCCGCCTTTACTACCACAATGTTTTTTAATTCCTTTTGTTCACTTACAGTAGGAATAATTACGCTACTCCAATTACCTCCGCCTGTTTCAAATACCAATGTTTTTCCTTTCCTGGTTTTAACTCCATCGGAGGTTAAAACATAACTATTTTCGTCCGAGAAAAAAACTGCTCTATTGAAATACACATCAGATTTACCCAGATGCTCGACACGAGCTTTTTCCCAACTATTTTCGTATCTATCTAACTTACCTCCTTTATAATAAAAATCACTTTCCCAGATCTTTGTAATATTATCTTTATTTTTCTGAACAAGACCTAATTCTAAATCTCCGAATTTTAACACTCTGTCATACTTAACATCCGTAGCTAAAGGTTGGTTCTGAACATCTGGCAAAAAAAGTATTTGCATTCCACCATGATTAATTACCGCCTGATCATCGTCAGGCAAATCTTTTGGATACTCACGAGAGGATATGATAATCGGAGTTGTTTCAGGAAATTCGTGATTCATGGGAAGTCTATACGCTCTTATCTCGTTAACAAATTCACGTCCTTCAATCGTAATCTCGTCTTTGACTGTTCCAATTAATTCCGCACCAGCTTTTGTTAACGGCGATATTTCTTCCCATTCAGGAATAGTTACCTCATTATCTTCTATCTGCTCTGGATTATCTAATCTGGGGATAAGTAGGGAACTAGCAGTTATTGCACTTACCCTTAAAAAGTTTTTCCTTGAAATTCTATTATCAACGGTCATTATAGACAAAACAATTTTTTAACATCTTAGTTAAGGGTCGCTTGCCAGTAGATGTTCGAACTTATTATAGCAAAATGTCACTTAAAGAAATTGAGTTTTGTAAAAACTCGTTTGTCGCTCTATTATAATTCTACAATTACTGAAATCGGAAGATGGTCAGAACCCTTAGAATCCTCAACTTTATAAGAATGAGTTTTTATATCTTTCGTAGTAAATATATAATCTAGTCGAAAATCTATTTCTTGAGGATTACATATAATACAACCTTGGGGGTAAACACTCCATGTTGGTTGGTCTTTTGAATCCGTATCTACCAACTGGGTTTTAACTCTTTGTATGGTGATACTTTCTGGAGTTGCATTAAAATCTCCCATTAAAACTGACATCTCAGATTGTATGTGTTTCATAAGTTCTTCAGCTTGCTGTAGTTGAGCGACTGAGTCCTTCTGATGGGTGTGGGTGAGGTGCGTGCTAAACACATGCAATATTTTATCTCCGATTTTAATATCAGCCTGAGCAGCAGAATGCATGCCTTCTTCTGACAATATATATTTTTGGGTAGATGCTATCTCATATTTGGTGAAGACCGCTGGTCCATCGCTAACTTTCGCTCCCCAATCCTTCTTGGTGGGTGAAAATACATGTTTGTAACCTAACGAGTTCAGATACTTAATCGTTTCTCTCGATGGGTCATCTTCTCTTACTTCTTGAAGGCCGATAACATCTGCCTGGGAGCTTTTAAGAAATTCTTTTATTTGATCAAAGTAGCTGTCAATCCAAATATTCCAGGAAAGAATCTTTACTCTCATAAAAGTATTATATTGAGGTTCGAGTGCGATTTAAAGTAGGATAGTTCGATATATTTGCTTGAGGCTAGAAAATTTGGGTCGCTTGCCAGCCGATGTTCGAACTAATTTGAAGTCTGGAAGTGTAGATTATGAAGTCATAAGAAGCGTATTACTTCTAAATTCTAATTATCTGGAACAGTTTGTTCTAGTCTAATTTGATTTCATCTTTAATAAGTGTAAATATTATCATAAGAGTATATGAATAAAGTAGTAAAAATAATAATATTTTCTTTAATATTATTACTGATTAGTTTATTTATAAAATATTATTTAGATAAAAAAAACAATCCAGCAAAATATTCTTTATATAACGCTGAGAATGTTATTACTGAAAAAAGATACCAAGAAGGTAAAGTATTTGAAGTAATTTTAAAAGAAGAAGTTACTGACCGAGAAGCAAAATCGGTATTAGACGAACTCTATAAAATTAGGGGAGTAAATGGGAGCACTTTATATACAAGGGAAATTCAAAAAATTGGAGATTATAGCTTTCTTTTTCCTCAAGATGTTATTTCTATTGAACCCGAAAGTCGTGTTGTAATTGACCTCTTCGTGGAAAATTTAAAAGATAAAAAATCTATAATTGAGCAGGTAAAAAATAATCCAAAGGTAGAAGTAGTATTAGACTTAATTTCTCAATAAAACTAAGGGTCGCTTGCCAGCCGATGTTCGAACTTATTTTATAGGCACTTCTATTAAAAATCAGACTCTCAAAAATTTGATGATGACTTTTAATTTCAAAGGAAGTGATAAAATTTAGTAAACCTTATGAAAATTCCAAACAGAATTACAAAACACGTTGTATTATTAATCTTGTTACTACTTGTGGTTTTTCTCCTTAGTAAGCTTCCCAAAAAAGAAACAAATCAAGCTAGTCAGACTGAAAACCCTGTCATTACGCAAGAGAACCTGTTTGTAGTCAAGTCGGGTAATAGTGATAAAAAGCATAAAGCTTATCTCTTTAATACAAAATCAAATACGTTACAGGAAAAAGAAATAGATTTGTCCCAGACTGGTTGGGACATTAGCTTACTTAATGATAGATACCACACCTATCACGGTACAGAGGCAGTGCATTACAATCCCAACACTGGTGATATAGTAGTTATTGTAGGAGTTACATCAGGAGGTATTGGTGGTTGGAAATCGCAATATTCTCTGCCAGAACCATCATATAAATATGCTATTTACAAAACGAGTTTTAGCGAAGATGAACCACTTTCACTAGTAACAGAATACAACGAGGAAAAACCATTTTTAAAATTTATCGAATTATCCGTTAAAACTAATAGTCTCTATGTCTTTTTTTATAGTGGAAATGGCGCGAATATAAAATTTGATCACATATCTGTTGTTCACTTAGATAGCGGGTTAGTTGAGAAAAAGACATTAAGCAATATGCCAGATTTTGGTATGGGTAATGTTTCTGACATTAACCTGTCGCAGGATGAAGATGAAATTTATCAATTTGGTGTTGACGGATATAATTTATCATTATTAATTTTTGATCTGAATGAAAACTATTTGACACAAAAGGATATTTATTCAGGGGACAATAATTCACGTTATGAATTTGATATAAACGGTTTATCCTTCGATGGCAAACAGGCAACATATTATGTGTTACAAAATCCCAAACAACCTCATGGATATGTCATAAACACCCCCGCTGAGAAGAAATTACTCATATCAGATATCGAAAAGGGTTCTGTCGTAGAAATACCTCTTGATGGAGAAGTCGGTAACTATAATTTGTATATTAATAGCGTTGGTAATAAAATTTTGTATGGACTTAAGAATGGGTGGTATTCTTATGACTCGCACGAAAGAAAATCAGAGAATGTCCCATTCGATAGGCCAATCTTATGGTCTCCTCAATCAAACTCTGTTCATATTTCAAACGGTGAAATTATTATTGAAATTAACGGGAAAACCGTAAACACAGGTATTGAAGTAGATTCCACAAACGACCTCCAGGTAGTCCAATGGCGATAATCTGTAAACTTGACTTTTATAAAGAAGTTCTATTCTGGTATGGGTCGCTTGCCAGCTGATGTTCGAACTTGGATTAGTTACAATCCAATAGCATTGGTTTCATTAAACTTTATTAATCTCTAACGGAAAACATTCTATAATTTTTGTCGATCGGCAAAAATTACTTCCAACCGCTTTCTGAAAAGGGTATACCCTTTTGATAGTTTTTAATAGCTTCGATGACGTGAGGCAGAACATTATCCGGAAGATTATCAAGATTAAACCAAGACATGTCATCACATTTGTTAGGTTCTCTAATTGAGGGATTACCTGTCCATTTCTGTGCCACAAAAAAGAAGTCCATATATTCTTGGTCTGTAGAATATCTATGAAGAACTGTAGCAGCTTTTAAATTATTATTAGTAATTATTATTCCTGCTTCTTCCCAAGCCTCTCTAATCATAGATTTTGACACAGATTCATTTCCATCAAGATGTCCTGCAATTAAACTATATTTTCCATCCATCCAGCCGGTATTATACCTTCGGGAAAGTAAGACTTTATTGTTTATAAGAAGTATTAAATAAACAGCTGCTCTCAGTGTGAATCTCTCTGAAGCCATACGCAATTATATCAATAACTGAATTTTGTGGTATATACAATAATCACAAATTGTAAATTGGGGTTCGAACATCGGTAAAATAGTTCGAGTCCGGTTAGGGTAAGAGAGCAAACGAAGTTAGAACCCGAATTATTAACTCAACCTTATAAGAACAAGAAATTTACGAGATATATTTATTCATTATAAAACAATATTTCAGTTAATAATTTGTATGTGATATATTTTAACTATATGAGGAGTTTTTTATTAATCTTACTTCTAATCATTATTAGTGTAGTAATTGATTATATAGGTTTAGCGATAAGTGGAAATTCAAATACGTTAGACACAACAACTGGTGTTTTTTCATATTTAATACGGATACTCTTCCCGTATATATCCGCAAGATATGTAATGGGAAAAAGGAGTCCGAAAAATTTAATATTTTGGATTAAATTTATATTAACATTTATTATAGTTGCTTTATTAATGTGGTTCTTTTCTACCTTAATAATAAACATGATAGCGGATTATCAAAGTACATCTCATGATATTCTAAAAAGATTTGGGTGGCTGAGGGGTCTCGAACCCCCGACCTCAAGGTCCACAACCTCGCGCTCTAACCAACTGAGCTACAGCCACCATTTAATAAATTTACTTAAATTCTTGTCTTCAAAAACCTTCTCCCGAAACCTGTTTTAAAGTACTTTTCTCTTTTAATTGCTTTTATCTTACTTGTACAGGCTTCATAATATATCAATTTAAGAGGTCTTCTTTCTTTAGTTGCATATACTTTTCCTGAAATATGTTCATTAAACCTTAATTTTAAATCTTTAGTAAAACCAATATATAATTTATTATCCCTCAAACTTCTAAGCACATAAGTAAAATACATTAATATTTAGCCCTGCCCGCAACGCCTGAGCAAGTCATGCTTGCGATGGCGGGCGCGGTACAGCCACCTCGTCGGAACAAGCTTCACTAAATGCAACTGCTTACGCTTTTTGCTAAACGCTCCGCTGTTCCTCCTCTCAAAAGTCCATTAGACTTTTGTTAAACAAAAACACTTTATTTTACCAAATTCACACCGTGTTGACAAAGTAAATCCTATGTTACAAAATAGTATTATTACAGACATGCCCGATAAAGATAAAGAGCAAAAACATAAACTTAAAGAAGATAAAGAGTTGGAAGATGTTGAGAAAGATAAAATAACTCCAGAAGAATCATCCGACATAACTCCGGAACCAGTTAAAAAAGAAAAGTCAATTCTCGATCCGGAAGATAGCGAAAGCAAGGAAGAAAAATCAAGCGTACAGCCTCCTAAGGTAGCCTCATTTAGCCAATTAGATA
>Ga0209518_1000567_pt1 | contig 47128 bp, 73 predicted proteins | sample RifGroB1_FD_183993 | JGI IMG/M metagenome (GOLD analysis project Ga0209518, IMG submission 183993) | Groundwater microbial communities from Rifle, Colorado, USA - Groundwater B1 (SPAdes) (version 2) | ecosystem: Environmental > Aquatic > Deep subsurface > Groundwater | place: Rifle, Colorado...
CAGGGAACGCAAGACCAGTCCGGTTGATTCCACCATAGTGCCTATCTGGCCACATTTGCATTGGAACGCCCAGCCCGGGCTGATGGCGTTACACTTTGAACATATCCACATACCCATATAAGTCCTTTTTAAACCACAGATTACACAGATTTCACCGATTGAAAACCGATGTAATGTTATTTTATATCTTTAGTGCTATGTACAATGGCATCCTTAAACCTTATGTCACCTTTTTTGAAGTTATAAATAGATTCCAGGATATCTCTTACATTTCCCGGGATTTTTTCTTCCAGCGGGAACCCATACAGCCCCAATAAAAATACGGAAAAATAAATCGGCTTTGACGGTCTGATTTTTTCCGGCCATTTTATTTCTAACCCGATAGCAGTATCCCCTTTTATATGACAAATAATTTCATTCGTAGGTAATTCCCATCGCAGTTTATCAAGATTAATAAAATTGCCACCAAATACTTTAAGTAACCTGAATTCCTTATTAATTCCACGGAATATCCTGCAATCTTTTAGCTCAACTGTTCTTATGATTTTACTGCCATCTAATGTTAAAGATAACCACCCATTTAAAATAATGTCTTCATCTATTTTATCAATCTCCTGTGGGAATCCGATAGCGATATCCTTTAACTTAAATTCATTAGGTCTGCCAATTCTCCGTGGCAAGTTCAGGGATGAATAATTAAATGTTTTCATCGAATCGTTTTTATAAGAGCCGTTCTCACATTCCGGGCAGATAATTTTATCAGCAAACCTGAATGTCTGTCCTACTGGTCTGTCAAAAAGGATTAATTCATCAATTCCATCCACAGGAATTATTTCGGTATCCCATAATGGCTCTTCAACCCAGAATAAAGATCCATAGTACCCATTTCCGCATTTGGGGCATAACCATTGAGCAGTATATGGGTCTGTGAGCAGTATATTTTTAATAGATATTTCTTTACTGCTGAACTTTATTTTACATGAGGGACAAATTAACTTAAAAGAAGTACCGCGGATACTAATTATAAAATATCCTATCATAAAAGAAAAGACAGCACAACAACTAACTATTGATGCAATTATGGGGTCGGTTTTCAATAAAAGATGAAGACCGATTATTATGCCAGTAATGATAAGAATAAATGCGACGGCCAAATCAATATCTGTATCTTTCATAGTATCCTCCTTCTGTATATCTGTGTTAATCTGTCCGCCCGAATGACCATTCGGTCGGGCGGGTGGTTAAAATATCGTTCTACGCCCATTCCCTGCCTTAAAAAATGCGTTTAGCGGCAGTTTGAGGCACTAAACCGGAAATTACTGCCACTTATCCCATTAGGGTTTTATCTGTGTCATCTGTGAAATCTGCCCGCCCGGCTGAACCGTTCGGACGGGTGGTTAAAGTTTTTCCCCGTTCTACGCTCCCATCTGTGGTTGCCTTTTCCGCCATGCTGGCCCCGTATTCAATGGCCATATCTATCTTGCATTTTTTCAGTCCATCGTGATAATAGAGGCAGCCAGCCCTGGTCTGGCCGTTGGCGTCGGCGATAGTCGAATTATGGCTGGTCTGGGGGCAATATACGACTAATTGGGCCGTAATAGGTTTCTGCGAGACCGGGTCGATACCGATTAACTGTTGGGCGCTCTTAAAAAAGCAGGGGACCTGTTTAATTTCCGCCATTTTTCACATCCTTCTCTAAATTCTTAGGTTTGATTGGGTTGGCTTCAATAAAATCTGTAATAGCACTTTCGATATATTCATTATCATAAGTTCCAAACCATTCTGAAACTCTTTTTGTCAAAGCGTCCTTATCAATCTCCATCTCATCTAATTTATAATAGCCGAGGGAGTAAAGGTAGGTGGATAATACTTTAATTTTAATATCACCTTTATGTTCCTCATTAAAATCGCAGGGACGTTTTTTATTGATTAACATAGGGCACCTCATAAGAGCACAATGCCCAGCAATATCTAATGGCTGAAATAGGGGGCATCTCGCCACCACCTCAATTATTTCGTCTGGTTTGGGTTCCCAGCCAGTTCCTGTCCTTAAACAGCCAACACAACAAGGTAAATTAATTCGTGGTTTTGGTTGCCCACAATTTTCACAGTTCTTTATTTCGTCCATAGATTTATCCTTTCTTTACTTTCTTTCATTCAGATAAGTAATCGCCTTGAGTAGTAATTCTGCGTTGTCGTTAAACGCCCCCAGACCAAGATTACACTTAGAACATAACAATCCTCGGACTTTATTTGTTTTATGGTCGTGGTCTACCGCAAGCATTTTTTTCCCTGTTTTTCCACATATTAAGCATATGCACCCCTGTTCTTGAAGCATTCTTGTGTATTCCGCACCTGTAATTTTATATTTACGCAACAACCATGAATTTCTAATCCCTGTTTTGTTTTCCTTGTTATATTTTCGCTTCTCTAATCTTATTACTACCGAATTTTTGTTATACCAATCTTTCTTCTTCGCAACCACCTTATCTTTATTGGCTAAAATGTAATTCCTGTTCGCTTGGAGCATTTCTTTTTTATTGTCGGCATAGTATTTCTTCCCGTAACTCTTTTTATCCCATACCAAAACGCCAAGATGACCTTTAGAAAGTTTATCATTCTGTCCCCATATTCTACCATCAGAACAAATCTTTACTCCCGAACCTGGCATAAGACCTCCTTAACTTCAGGTAGAATCATCTCAAACACTATCCTTTCGGTTCATAATAATCATCGCAGTATACAATGGTGACCCACCCACGGTGGTGGTGGCTAATTTTATGTCAATTATCTTTTGCCCGTCTGTAATGCAATTCATTAGAAGAGAATTAACATCCTTATTAAAATCTTTGAGGTTATACGCTTGAGTCATAGTTATATTCATTTTAATATCTCCTTTACTGCCTTCGCCAAAACGACCCTGACGGATTGCCCCTTATTTATTTGCAACTTACTGGGATTTAACCATTCACAAAGAAAACAAACTTTCCCATCTGTTATACCTCTACTCAAACCAATAAACCTATCCCCCAATACCTCAATTAACTGGTCTATGGTGGGGAGATAAATTGGATTACCATTACAATGATGCACACCTGTTATTATTGTTTGACAAAAGGAGCAAATCAGGTTACCAGTATCATTTATTTTGCTTTGTATTTCTGGGCAAATAACACTTTCAATAAACTCTTTTAGTTCAGCATTATCTGGCATATTATCCGTCCTTTCTATTCAAAGATTTATAAGAAGAAATCATTGCAATAACCAACGCAACAATTAAAAATATTGAAATATAACGCCCCGCCGAACAGAAATCGCAATCACATACCATATTATCCGTCCTTTCTGTTGTTAATCTCCGATTCTCTTTTACGAGCAAACTCTTTTTTAATATACTCCTCAAGAAAACCATAAAGAGCAGATAATGTTTTAGTTTCCGCTTCTAAAGAAGTATTCCTTGTCTCTTCACAAACAACCTTTATCAAAAGAAGGCAAGCCGCATTCGTTGTTAAATTCCGGTTATCCACCCACCTCACCAGGCAAGATTTACATCTATCTACTCTGGACCTAAGAATAGCTAATTCTTTGTCAGATGGGGTATTCTCTATTTCGTCTGGCATATTTATCCTCTCTTCCCTGATGGAATTTTAGCGATTCTTTCTATGGTTATTTTGATGAGATTTTGACTACAGTTTCCTTGTTCACCACTTTCCTCATATTTTTATTGCGTCTCGCAATCACCTTAACAAAACCTGTTTCAGTGTCAATGCCCTTGCCATTTCCACGATTTTAGCCCCGCCCTTAAATGCCTTGACCATCTTGTCTATATGTGCCGTTTTCATTTTTGCTTGTGTAGATTCATCCCTATTAACATAATAGCAATGGTCTGGCACTAACATACTCACTCCCGCCTCAAAGGTATAGGGTTTTTCCTTACCGGTCTTTAGGTCTTTAATTTTCATATCCACCACTTCAACATCCAGCATACCACGACTACTGCCGATGACCTTGAGTAGAGTGTGATAACTCACGCCATAGGGAGCGTAAGCGCCGAACCAACGCACAGTATCGCCTATCATTGTCAAATACTGCCCGTGTCTGCCTATCTCGTATAGTTTTTCCATAGCCATATTATTCATCCGTCCCGCTATTATACCGCAATATTAATCTGTGTAATCTGTGGTTAAACTTCCTCCACGATGGCGACCGGCTCCGGCTCGTAAACGGTTCCGTCATCCCGGCTTATTTTCCGCGGATTGGGTTCAAGTATTTCCAGCACCTTGACCTCGGATTCCTGGTCCACGCCGTCGTTTTCCCATTCCAGGCGGATAATAGCGCCGATTTTGAATTCGCCGTCTATATCCTCTTGCTGTCCGAGATTTTCCAGGTCGTCGCCTTTCCATCGGAATAATCGGTAAGTTGTCATATAATTCTTTCTACCACCGATTCACACAACTGAACACAGAAAATTGATTAGTGTCTATTCGTGTTAATTCGTGGTTTCATTTCTTAATCGCTTCCTCGCCGGTGATGATATTATCCTTGCAATGCCCGTGTTTTTTCATGGAACAGGCATCGCACTCCAGCACGACCGGGCAGGCGACAGACACATTGCGTATCTTTTGTTTCGGTGGTTTATCCGCGCCATCTGTAAAAATCGCCACCCAATCATAATCCGTTACGGCCACGACTTTTAATAGCACCCATCCCTGCTGTAATTTATCGACCTCGGCCGTCACGCCCTGGATGCTTTCCATATTCTGGTTATAAGACCGATGATAAATCTTTTTCATTTAAATCTCCTTGAGGGATAGCATGCGGCCTTATGATTCCCCATGTATCTCTCGGTGGGTCTGTTATATTGGCAATACAGATAGTGTGTCCTATCCCAAAATATAGGTAGTCTCCTGTCCCAAGGATATCCGCATTTTTATTCTCTACCTGCCCCAGTTGCAACAGTTCTCTATTAAGATTATTCGTATCAACCCTCCTTATCAATTTTGTTTCGCTCTACGCTACACGCTCCACCCTCTACGCCTTTATTCTTCTTATTATGATGAGCATTCCGGCACTTGGTAATACAGAATATCTGCCACTTTCGGGCCGGCTCAAATTCCGCCCCGCATTCCTCGTAGGCGCAGATTCGTTTGTTTTTTTCTTTCGCAGTCATATTAGGATTTAGGTTTTGGTCTTTTTATTCTTATTAACCTCGGCGAACAGGGCGGCCGCCAGACAACAGATACAGTCGTAATAATCGCGGTAATTGATATCGCCCTCGCTGCCGAAGGTAATGACCTGTTTCTTGACGAGCAATAGAGCATCATCAACGCACTTGGCCATGGTCTTTACGGCTGTCGGGTAATTCACATCCACTACCCACTCTTTTACCTGAGGGTTTCCTAATTTAATCTTTCCCATATCAAAATCCTTTCCTTCTTGGGGTTCTGTTGGACATATCCATTCCATATTATTCTCCTTTCTGCACAATTTGTGGGTTAAACCCAAATCCCGAGGTCATTTTGACATCGGCCTTGCTGAACGCGTATTTCATATTCCAGGAAAACCAGATTTTTTTGACATAGGCTTCGTCCTTATAGTTCTTGCGCGACATAATCGGTATTGAACTCGGATACCAGATGGTGTCAAGCAATACCCATCGCTCGCGGGGTTCGTCAAAAAATGTCGTAAATACATGCCCACCGATGGTAGTTCCATCAGATACCACGCCGGCTGTCGGCCTGATTTTCCAGTAGGCGACTCCGGAGGCCAATAAGAGATTGGCCAAGAGGATTGCCTGGTCTTCGCAGTCACCGTATAATTGCGAACTATCCCACATCCTGGGTAGCAGGGTCTCAAACGGGAAATTCCAGTAATCGGTCTTGGAGCCACTGGACGGATTGAGGTCATAGGCGTATTTGACATTGTCCCTGACCCAATTAAAGCAGGCCAGCGCCCGGGCATTGTCAATATGGTCGTCAATATTGAGGTCTATATTCATATCCCGGACGATATTGCGTACCTGCGAGTCGTAGGGATTGAAAAAGTCGCGGACATCTATTTTGTACAGACCCTCGCGCCAGGGCACCTTCCGGCCATCATAAAGTATGTCAACCTTGGGATATTTGTTATTGTAATAATCCTCATAATCAATGGAACTGTCCGGTTCCGGGACTGGCAATGGCGCCGGTAGCGGCAAATCAGGCGCCGATTTCCGTTTTCTGAATATGAAGTATCCTAAGATTAAGATTATGGCCAGAGCCAGCAGATTACCGGGGTCGTTGAACATACTCATATTTTCTCCTTATCGGTGTAATCTGTGCAATCTGTGGTTTCTTTATCCCTACGGCATATTTTCATTATAATGCCGGCGATTTTCAGGAGTCCTATTAAGGTCGTCATTCCGGATACCCCGACAAAAACGCCCAGCCAGAATAATTCCATAAAAAAACTCCCAACATAACCACAGATTACGCAGATTAATCTGTTAGATTCTGTTCATTGCCAGTATCGGTTATGCTAACCCGTTCCCGCAGTTTGTCAAATAATTCATCAATGTTTTCGTCCTTGAATACCCCGGCAATTCTATCGGCCATATATTTATTGGGGCAGCGTGCCAAAGAGTAACTCCAATATCCGCCGCCGTCATCAAGTATCAGGTCAACCGACCACTGGAGATTAGGGTCTCCGTGATAAGGACGGAAAACCGTCCGGACCGCGCCTTTGACGAATTCAATCTCAACCTCTTTATCGCCGACCTTTATTTTCTTAATCATACCAATATTTTACGCTCCACGCTACACGCTTCCCTATCTGTGTAATCTGCGTAATCTGTGGTTTATTTCGCCCAGACCAATGTCTGGATTCCCTTGGGTTTATCGGTTGAACTGGTCAGGACAGTTTGGCTTGCCGGGACATGGGCGGCCTCAACCGGCTTAACTGGTTCAACCTCAACCTTGGCCGCGCAGGCCGGGCAGAGCCATTTCTTGGCCTCAATAAAATCCTTGGCGCTGTATGCTTCATCGCATTGAGAACATCGTGATATCATAAATAATACTTTCATTTCTTTTTCGGATTGGGGATTACCCGGTCGGACAAAAACGCTTTAGGCGTGGATTCGTAAATCCGGTTAGGATATACCTGTTCCACCGCCACCAATTTAATTTGTCCGTAAAATTTAGACACAAATTCCACTATGGAATCCAATACCGGTTTGTTTATGGTCCAAATCTGAAAATACGCCTCGCCGGATGAAAATCTGCCCCTGACCCAATTATCCCGCAACAGGGTGGTAAAAACATGATTTATTTCTTCCGCGGTCTGGGGCGGGAAATGGAATCCGTAGGCGCCCGGGTCTTGCTGGATAGCCGACAAATGTCCGACAATATCCATGGTTTCCCCGTCCGGCGTTATCCAGAATATATCAGGCGGGAATTCCCAGTCTTTTATCTTTTTCGGCATATTCATCTCACCTTTCATCTCATTTAATCCACACGCTTTATTGTTATCTGTTACTTTTTCCGTTTTCCATTAAAATCTCTTTTTCCTTATCCTTTATAAACTGCTTACTGGATGGCAATACATCTTTGTACTTTCCGCATAAATCACGGACATGCTGTTTCCTCATCCGTTCAGTCAGCGGAACGGTTCTAATTACACAGTTAGGCCCGCAGGACACGAATGTCTTCGGTTTTCCGCTGTCCCTGGCCACGGCGCGGGCGATTTCCGCCTTTAATTTTGCCGGGTCGGTAATCCGGGTCTTATTCCCGCAGAGTTTATTGAATTTGTTGTAGTGACTGACGAAGTTCTTGTCAATCCCGGTGCATTTCTTAATGAGCGACTCCATGGCGTATTCCCGCGACATTATGAGTTGGGGCATTAACGAGCCAATAATCCGAAACATATCGGCGCTTGAAAAACCCTCAAGCGTTTTATCAATCCGCTTATATACAATGCTTAACCTTGGATTGGTTCTTACCAGATAGCAAAATTGCCTGGCCAGCACATCAAGCAACTGCCTGTCACTAATCCGGTCATCTACCTCACGTCTCATTTTATTTAAGACATCCCTGCCTTGTTTTGTGGGTTTTACTCTTTTCATATTTCCTCCTTCGCGCTTAGCGCTGTTACGGTTTAATTCCTATCTGTGCAATGGCGCTAAAGACGCCATGTCACGGTGCCATCTGCGTAGTCTATGGTAGATACTTAAATCCAATCACCTTAACATTAGGATTATCAGCCCAGTCGAATCCGCGCTTCTTATTGAGCGAGTCCCAGAGCTGCTGATACCATAAACGGGTCACCTCGCCGGCCGTGCCCTCGGCCGTGGGCATATCGGTCTTGATATTGAATCCCTCGGACAGGATGTCATCATAGGAAATATCCAGCAACGGCTCCTCGCGCAGTTCGGTTATCTCCGCCCAGATTCTGGCGTATTTTTTCGGCATAAACATAGCTGGTCTCCATTTGCAAGTAAAACGTATTCCTGACCCATTAGGATATTCGTTCCAATTTGCTTTATAAGTCGCCGTTTCTTCGCCGAGATTGGGAATATATGTCTCCCTAATCCAAATCCTGTCCCCCACCTTCCAGTTTTTGAACCGGTCCGCCGGCACGCGCCGGGTCATATTCTTGAGCAGGTCCAATATCCGCCGGACATTGTCGCCGGTCATCATCAATCCGTGGTCGGTCATATTATTTTATTGTACTCGGTTTAACTATTGCCATATTCTGGATTATTTTCAAATCCTTAATTTTTTCAACCATGGGCTTGCGGGCATCAATCCGCCTCTGTCGGGACTTGGCACGAAATACCTTATCCGCTTGTGCTTTCAGCTGCGCCCATTGTTTTTTGCTAAACTCTATCATGTAATTTATACCTCTTGAGGATATTATCCAATTTAACCTTATTAATTTTAGTCTGATTTTTTAAGAATCTTATTTTGAGGAAATCCTTATCCCGTCCGGCATCAAGAGCGATGGCAATCTGATATTCCGGGCTGAATACTTTTACTTTGATGCCGTCATATTCCCTGATAACTGCGTGTTCAAATGCTTCGGCCACTAACAGATTATAAATGGGCACAAAGTCCACTTTCATGCCATCAATGATGACAAACTGGCCGGTAACTTTATAACCCAATGATTTAAGATACTCATAGATATGGCTGAAATGGATTAACCCTGAGGGCAACACTTTCGGATAGACAAAAATATCCAAATCCTTGGTATGGAAAGGTTCTGTGTAAAACATCGTGGCCATAGAACCACCAATGATGAAATCATTAATGATGCCATCTTCCACCATTTTACTAATAACCTGCAATGTTTTTTTCATATCAATTTACCGTTTAGTTATAGCGGGGGCGGGAATCGGACCCGCATGGAAAGGTTATGAGCCTCTTGAGGAACCGCTCCTCAACCCCGCAATAATTCAAGGACTGGGGCAATTCTTTATCCAACCTTTACGGCATTGCGATGTTAAGCAATATTATCTATTCTGGTTGACACACCCCGTCATCGGCGCTAACCGACTTCAGCCCAGCCCATTATTTCACGGTTATCTCAAACATCCGCCCGGACCAGTCGGCCCAAGCCACCCCGATATATCCATCATAATCAATAGTATAATTAACTATGCCGCTATCAAAACTATAGACCTTGCCTTCAACTAACCTCCGGGTGGATAGGTCTCTCAATACAAAGAATTTAATCATCTTATCCGTTCCCGGCTCAAATTTTATTTTTATCGGCGGATTAATAAATACCTCGTAGTCGGCTATTTCCGTAGGAATAAAGTCGTCTTTGGTCATGACCGTCTTGACTATGACATTCATTCTATTGGTTTTATTAGAAGATACAAACAGCACGATATTCAATCCGGTAGAGCGACTCTTGATAATGGCATTAAATTGTTGGTCGCCATCGGCAATCTCCAATAATTTAGGGAAAGACTCCCGCAACTTATTAAATGCTGAAGTAGAACTAATTTCTCTATCGTCAATCCTCTTGACAAATTCGGTAGTGTATATTACGAGGATGGTATAATTCTCGCACTTGTATTTGCCTTGAACTCCAGCTTTTATTTCCATATCTTTCATGTCCTCATCTGCGTAATCTGTGGTTTAATTCCGGTCCGGGCGGCGGCGGTGAGGGATAATCACGCCGCGCGCCTCAAGGATGTCTCACCCGGACACTGAAACAGTATTATAACAATAAATGCGTTTGTGTCAAGTAAAAACGCATTTTTTCTGAAATATTTTTTAACCGCAAAGGCACAAAGAAATTAAATTATTATCTGTGTTTATCTGAACGATATATCCCGCAATTATGACACAAAACACCTCTCTCTATAACCTTTTTTGTAATAAGAGATTTAATAAAATAATTCCCTGCCGGTTTCTTACAGCGAGGACATATTCGTTTCTTATTCTTTATCTGTGTCATCTGTGTAATCTGCCCGCCCGGCTGAACCGTTCGGACGGGTGGTTAAAGTTTTTACGCGAAGAACGCCCGCAGTTTTGACTCCAATATTCCGCTGGGTACCAGAAACGGCTTGTCGGTGATGTTTATGGTTAAGGTACCTCCCGACAAGACATAATTTCCTTTTACCGTTCCCAATGGGGTCGGCACTGAAAAATAATTCTCGTTGACCGACCCGCCGGCATTGGCGATTTCCGACATGGCCTTATTGACCTTGACCGCCGTGACATTGTTTATAGTTATTTGCATATCCAATCCTATTCTGCCACGATTTCATCAAGACACCGAAGAATGAGTGGCTTAATTCCCGGCCATTTTCATTAAATCAGCGGAAATCTTGTCCTTGCGTTGCTTCCCGCTGCTGGTTAATTCTAAAAACTCTTTGAATGTATGTGTCTGAAAAATATGATGCTGGTTGACCCATCGGGCCAGCAATGTGTAATTCTTGTCATGTACCACGGTCTCATACCGCATGCAAAATCCATTATGCCCTATTTTTTTCAGGGTATTAAATTTATCAAGGTCTTGCTTGAATGTGGTATTGTATCCGCACAGAACGTAAACAGTAGTCCGCTTGAGATTTTTATAGAGCCATCTGAATTTATCGGACAGGTCGAGCCGTCCGTCCCAGGCGAAATGGTATTCCTTATGGCGGATGGTCTTGAGTTCTTTCATTAAAGATGGCGTCAGAAGCCGGATATCAAGTCCCTGATTAAAGTCAACGCGCAATTTTTCATGGCGCAACTGGGCGCAGATTTTACGGAAATGACCCGACGCGCCCAGGATGTTATTGTCCATAAGCGTTATGTCCTTGGCATGGCCATCCCAAATATCGTATATATCGCCGACGACATGCAGTTTACCCTCTTTTTCAGGAACAAAACAAAAACCACAGTGCCGGACGCAGCCCCGGGTCGTGAATCCCCAGTTTATTTTTGGCTTGACCTTGTCAATTTCCGCCGGCAGTTTGCTGTGGATATCCCAACCCGTTCCGCCGACAAGGGTATTATCTGATACCCACGGCAAGCACAGGTTTTTGTTCTTGGTAAATATACAGGAGACATATATTTTATCAGCCCAGGGCTTAAATATCTCCAAGTCATACCTGATATCATCGCCATTGTCGCGGTGGTATCTCTCCACCTTAGCCAGGGCGAAATTCGGGATGACGCTGTCAATATTTACGAGCAGTATATTCATAAATGCAACCACAGATTTCACAGATTTCACAGATTAAATCGGTTCAATCAGATTAATCCCGTTGTTTAATACTCGTTCCATAACCTTTATTCACCGCCTCTTCAAGACTATTAAGAAATCCTATCTTCTCGTTATATCCATCTTCAAGCGCTTTACGCTTCCGGGCGTATTTATCGTGGAGTCGCTTGATATTGCGTTCATGCTCTGTTTTAAGCGCCTTAGACTGGTCTCTAAAAATCAGCATGATGGTTATCAGGCACACCGCTAACGCTATAAGCCACAATATATTTTCCATGTTATACTACTTCTAAAATGGTCTTGTGTCTATTATCTGATATTCCGATGTTGCATCAGGTCTTATTTCCCAATTAAATTCTGTTGTAATAGAAAACCTGTCATTGCTAAAAATGCCCGAATGTTGGCCGGCACCTTTTCCCTTGGTTATTAATATTCTATGCCCAACCAAGGCATTAATTTCTTTTATTCCCGGTATCTCAACAGATTCAATGCCATTCTTAACCCTAAACCTAATAACTCTTCCAGAATCAATTATTCTCATATTATACTCCTTTGACCATCTTGACCAGTTTTTTTATATCTTTCTGTTCCTGTTTGATAACAGCATTGTATCTGGTGACATCAAGATATTTCAATATGGCCTGCTCAGTCAAATTAACCAGCACATCGGGTTTCAGGGCGTCAAGTTCCCAGCTCTTGTCGCCGAAATTCTTGATATAATCCTTGGCTCGCGGGTCTGTTATCTTGGCCGGGTTAGGCGGCGGATTATATTGCCCGACCTGTTCGGTGGTCAGCGCCACCTGCTCAACGATGAGCGGGATTTGTGCAAATGCGTCGCTATCGCCGTTTAATTTATCCTCCAGCCATCTTTTATAGCTCGGCTCATTGCCGATAATAAATTCAGCAATCCGTTCTTCAATATCCCGAACCATATCCAAGCCGGACGGGTCATGGTCGCCCAGATACAAAACGACTAACTTTTTCCGCGGTTTACTATATTCCATTATTGGGATTTCACGTCTTTTTTGACCCGTTGTTTCAGTAATGCTGCCGTTTTGTATTTCCTGCCATTGAGACTTTAACCGTTTGGCCTGTTCATACATCGTTGACGCCGATGAATATCCTTTATTGACCCCGAAATAAATATGGTATTTATCGGCGATTGGTTTGAGTATGCCTTCCATGGCCTGTTTTTCGCAGAACAGTTCCACGTAATATTCCTGGCCGGACCATCTGGGCAGGCGGTAGGAACTACAGGCACTCTTGACCAAGCCGGCGATATTATCCCATTCGGGACGCTTTGATGGAGTCCGGCCTCGGTCCTCAATGGCGTCCCAATCAATCAAACCGGCGTATCTGGCGTCGGTCAGAAATGTGCAAACGCGCTTGTAAATCTCTTGGGCGTTGGGAATGATGGCAGATGCCACCAGTTGGTAATACAACTGGCGGTTGGTTAAGGCGGTGGAGTATTGCGACAGGATAACGAGTATTTTAGCCAGCAATTCAGACTGGTTTATGGAAAACACCTGGCGCTGCCCGGCGCCGTCCTTATAACCGACTGACAGTGATGACTGGCGGTTCCATTCTCGGAATTGTTCTTTTGACATATTATCTCTCTTTCACCCGTGTCATCTGTGGTTGCATTTTATCATTTTTTATAATCAAGAACCGACACCCGCGTTTCAGGCAACAGTTCAGGGCTTTGCCACGGTTGAGCCGGCACCGCTTGTTCTTATTCCGGCAGATGTATTTAGGCATATCTTTCTACGCTCCACGCTCTACGCTCCACGCTCTACGCTAAAACAGCACTCCATTAACTTTATCAATCCGGCGGTTGGCCATAGTTACATACTTTTCGTTAAGTTCGATACCGACAAAATCACGGTGGTTTGATTTGGCCACGCACCCAGTGGTTCCGGCGCCCATGAATGGGTCAAGGACGATGGCCGGAACGGGCTTCAATCCGCATTTACAGGTGGCCCGCCAGCCAGTGGTATTGACAGTCGGTGATACAACTCCATTAGTCGGTTCGGGACAAGGAGTCTTTCCCAATCTCTGGGTCTCGGTTGAATGGGTTCTCTTGTCATTTCTCGGCAATGGGATTCTTTCAATTATCCGTACCCATTGATTCCCGCATTTGGGGCAGACGCCATGGTCACTTGTGCCGGCCAAGACCATCGGCTCAATCAATGCCGGAGGAAATGTTGCGAAATGCGCTTCCCGGAACGGGGTGGTATTACAGTTCCAAACAGAACGTTTGTTGCGACCGTTAGGAACAAAATTCTTACTTCTTTTGCCCAAATCATTATCATTTCTGTCGTTATTAACTCCGTTAATCCTTGAACCAGACGTATAGTTAGTTCTATCAGGATTTGCATTCGGCTCTTTGATTGATTCTGAATCGTAATAATAACTCTCGCTCTTGGCCAGCAGGAAAACATATTCGTGACTCTTGGTGCATCTGCCGGCCGACATACTCAAGACATAGCCATCATTGGGCGAGCACTTGGGGCAGCCGGGACAAGCCACATATTCGGCTGAGTCAAATTCTCGATCATTATGGTCTGATTGGGGGTTCGCATTAGCGCCTTTTCTCCAGGATTCAGCGCCTCTTTTATTCCCGGTAATCTTTATCCGGTGCCGTTCCCAGGACGAACCCGAAACACTCTCCGGCATACATGAGCCCTTGGACCAAATGATATCGGAGCGGAGATACCAGCCGTCAGCCCGCAGGGCGAAGGCCAGCGCCCAGGGTATGCCGATTAGGTCTTTGGGTTTCAGTCCAACAGGCGCCAGATAATTACCGGGTTGGCCAAGGTCGCCCGAATGGGGGACACCATTCCTCTTAAAACTATTTGACAGACCGGAATTGGCATGATTCTCTTTATGGGCGCCACCCGACCCCGCATACGAGTCCCCGATATTCAGCCAGAAAACGCCGTCGTCGCGCAGGACCCGCTTTACTTCCCTGAATACCTCAACCATACGGGCGACATATTCTTCCGGTGTTTTCTCAAGGCCTAATTGTCCGTCAACCCCGTAATTTCTTAACCCGTAATACGGAGGGCTGGTGATAACGCAATGGACGGACTGAGCCGGCAGTGATTTCAGCCCGGCCCGGACATCGGAGCAGATTATTTTATTGCGATAATATTCTATCTGTGTCATCTGTGTAATCTGTGGTCGCATTATCTTATCTTTATCGGTTTTTCGGCCATCAGGGCGTCCAGGCACTTGTCCAATTCGCCTTGCGCCCATTCCGGTTGCCGGCTATCACCGGCAATAAATGGCGGGAATTCCGACACCACGGTTCTGAATATGTCCCGGTCGATGGCGGCGTTTTCCTTAATGTAATCGTTTATCAGTTTGATGATGTCGCCGTAAGAGATAGCCATGACCTTGCAGGTCCCGCAATCGTGCTTTTTGCTTCTGTGGCAGGTAAAGCAAACCGTGCTTAATGACTGCAAGAGATTCTTTATTTTCGTTTCAATGGTGATATCCATATCAATCCTCCTTAATCATATTTTGCTTAATGGCCGTATAATCTGTGTCAAGGGGCAGGAAGCATTTACGGCCGGACTGGTATTTAGTGGCCAGGATTCCAACCGGTGAAAAATCAACGACCACAAATACATCTTCGCTATTTATTCCCGGCAAAGTACATTGCATATTATGCCTGACGGTAGATTCGCAATAGTTCACGATGAGTTCCCCCTTGGCGAAAAATCCCTGGTATATCTTCCTCAATTCCAGCGACATCTTGTATTCTAATTTCATAGATAAAATCCCTTTCTGCCACTAAGACACAAAGGTCACAAAGAAATCAATCTGTATAATCTGCGTAATCTGTGGTTAATATTTCCTCTGTATTCAGGGGAAACGCCCTGTAGGAACTTCTGCCCTACAGGGCTTTCAGCGACATAACATGGTCAACTTAATTCCCTTGTTCTCATTGTCATTGAGAACTGAGCGCTTTGGGCGCCGTCCATCAGCGGGTCAAGCCCGCAATCATTAATTTATCAATTTCAATCAGGTTATTAAGTATCTGGGCGTCCCAGATATCCCAATTCTCGTAACATTCAACATCGTTGAAGAACGACTCGGACAGACAATTCTCTACAAGATTGTCGTTAATTTCCAAAAGCAGGGCTAATCGGGTCATATTATTTTACAACTGATTCAGTGGATTAACCGGATTATCTGGATTAAGTTCCACCTGGTTATAATTAAGATATCCGAATCTTGCATCGCAACAGATACATTTCCACATTCTGATGGCAACCATAGATGTAATATTCACAGTACTGCTTGGACTCCGGTAATCCGGTATATAGGCGTCATCAGTCCGAACCATGTATTTATGAGAACATTCCATAATTCTTTTTACAACGGGATTCAGCGGATTAACCGGATTAGTTAATTCTTCCTTTTTATCCTTGTAGTGTCTATATCAAACCGATAAGATTTAGCCATTGTCTTTTCATGGACATTTTGGCTCTTGTTAAAGTAGTCATGTAATCTTTGCCTAACAGCATTAAGTTTAACCAGTTCTTCTTTTATATGCTTGTTCAAAAGATATTGTTCTTGTATCCATTTGCATAATTGTGTCTGAGTTATCATATTCATCCTTTCTGTGTAATCAGTGGAATCTGTGGTTTCTTTATCCTACCACAAATCCTCGCTGAAAAGTATATCCTGCTTGTTTTTAATCTGTCCGGCGTCAAGGGCGACTTGGGCCGCGATATGACGGCAGGTGAAACTCCCGTCATCGGTCACGAAGCCCTGGATGTTGTTGGCCTTATTGACCTTTATCCCGGCCTCGCGGATTTTCCTGAATACCTCGGCGTGGTTATGCCCGGTGTAAACCGTGCCGACCAAAATCGCAGCTTCCTTTATTCTAATCTGTGTCATCTGTGTAATCTGTGGTTTCATTTTTATTTCTCCTTCCAAATTATTTTCCGGCCCCGGGCATCCGGTCTGACTCTTTTCGGTTTGGGCTTTAACCCCTTGGGCCAGTTCTTCCCGAACTTATTGCTATCGGCTGTAACAAAGGCGTACTTGGGTTTGTGTTCGTTATACATATTTTTTTTTACAACAGGATTTAGCGGATTTAACTGATTCGTATTATTTTTCGGCAATTCACGCAACGATCATCAAGAAGATTTCTTATGAAATCCTTGACCATATTCCGGCGGTTGCGACTTCTGGTTTTGGCGCCATGGACGATATTAATCCCTAATCGCCTGCTGGTTTCAATGAACGTTATTGGGTCTCCGAAATCGCCGAAGTTTTCATCAAATAACTTTTCCCATTTTTGCTTTGACATATCAACTCCTATATACTACATACCACATTCTACATACTTACCACTATACCATAAAATGCGTTTTGTGTCAAGAAAAATGCGTTTATTTATCATAAAATTCAATTCTGCCACTAAGATACTAAGTCACCAAGAATTTAATGTTTCAGCTCTGCCGGGAATTCCTTTGGCGCGCCCTTTATTTCGCAGTTATCCTTGACGAAAATAGGCGGACGGTCCTTAATCGTCAAAAGATAATTAAGAAATCTTTTACTTTGTTTCCGGCTGTCTGCCATTGATTTCTTATCTGATTTTGTCAGGGCGCCCAGGATTATCCAGTCCGGCATTCCATATATCCTGAAATAATACTTAAAGACATCAATAGCATAATAAGTCAAGAATGGCTCAAACGAAATAATCTTGTGGGCGATATATTCCTTTTGCGACAGGGCTATCCAGCGGTCGATGTGGTCAATGGATTCTATGGATACCCCGACCCAGAGATTATTAGGAATAACATCATCTGCCTCATAGGGTTTATCGTCTTTTAATAATGCAAAATCTTTTATATTTTGAGGTTGTTTAGTTAATACAATATATTGTGTCTGGTCTTTAATCGGGATATTTATTGTCAATGGAGGACTTATTGCGTTCCATATATCATTTCGCCATACTCGCTTGACGTTCTTATCCCAGGTATCGCCCATAAAGTTCAGGCCGACGATGGCCGGGGCATTGATTTTGCCAATCTGTTTCAGTCGCTCTTCGTGGAAATGGGGTTTGAATTGGCCGCATAATTTGCAGCGGTGGGCGAAGCGCGGGGCATAACGGTTCCGCGCCCAGCAATAAGCGCAACGTGCCGTGCATCCGCAGATGATATTGATACAGCGGTCCAAATAATCTATTTTCGTTTCCATAAAATTTCTTTCCCGCCATTGGCGGAGTTACATTTTTCCCTCTACGCTCCACGCTCTACGCTCTACGCTCTACGCTCCACGCTCTACGCCTCACGCTATTTCGTTTCCCACTCGTCCTTCGCCATACTGGTCCGGTAAATCTTCTGCCCGCAGTTGGAGCACTCCAGGAACGTCTGCTTTTCCATTTTGAGGTGGTGCCATTCGCAGTCGCACGCGGGGCACTTCCAAGTATAGACCCAGCCCGGGGCGTTGGTTGACCGCTTTTCCACGATAATCACATTTGCCATAAATACTCCAATCTAACCACAGATGACACAGATTTCACAGATAAACCTATGTCTGCGGTTTATAATCTCACACTCCCTTTTCTTTATTCCATTCGTCAGAATGCCTATAATACACCTGCCGGCAGATGTATGCCCCGGCCAGGAAGTTATAGAATCCGTATAGCGCCGGCTTGTCTTTATGGAACTTGTCCAGGATGCGCAGGACATCCGCCGGTCTAATATCATCTGTCTTGATGTATATCCTCATGAATTCATCCACGAACTCACGGCGATAGGGTATCGGGATTTTGTTCGGTCCGTCCGGCGTATTTTCCAGGTTGTCGAATATATCAACCCTGATTTTTGATTTCTCGTCCGGCGTCAACAGCGCTGCCTTGCGGAACAGCCAGCCGGATAATTTATCCAGTTCGGGCCGGGATAGACAGCCCATTACAAACGCGGCCAGCGCAATCAAAATAATAATTTCCATAAAGCTCCAATCTAAACCACAGATGACACAGATTTCACAGATAAACCTACAATTAAAAAATTAATCTGCCAGCCCAATTCCAGCCATATTTTACAATCTCATAAAATATTTTCAATAAAAATCCGGCTCCAACAAGTGGCCCAATAATAAGACCAACAAAAATTACTGCACCTACAAGGGTTAGCATTATTGTCTTAAAAACTTCTCTTATTGCTTTCATAACATTACTCATATTTTTTCCTTTCGTAAACCATTAATCTGTGTCATCTGTGTAATCTGTGGTTGCTATCCAACTCCAGCCAATCAATATGGATTATCTCGGTATTGCCATTATCCAGGCGGACAATCGCGGTCTTGTGGTCATATACCAAGTTGCCGACGATAATCCCGCTGATAACCTCGTTCGTCTTAAAAAAGGCGCGCCAGCGGTTATTGGTCCGGACGGTCACGCCCCTTATCAATTCTTTCATGCTGCTCTACGCTCCACGCTCTACGCTCCACGCTCTACGCTCCACGCTCTACGCTTTTTCTATCTGTGTAATCTATGGTTTATTTAACGCCTCCAATTCTGTTTTGATTTCCATCAGCACCAGCAACTGGTGCTGGCATTTCATTTTCATAGGCAGCCGGGTCATCGGGTCGCGCATGAGTTCTTGGCGCGCCTTTATTTTTCCGTCCACGATGTCTATCGCCTTAATTTCAACTTGCGGCATTATTTATTGTCCTTTCCGTGCTTTCGGATTTTTATATTTTTTAGATGGTAAAGCACTTCGGCACTTCATGCCAAAGCCATTTTCAAGAAGTTGCCTGTAAAATTCATCAGACTTTAAGATGCTACCTATTAACAGATGCACTGCATCCTTTGGGGATACAAGCAAATTGCCATCTTTATCCTTATGCGGCCAGTTTTTTATGTCCTTAGAGGCATGGGTCATTACCTCATTTATAATCTTGTCTTTTGATTTCATCGTAAATACATCCTTTCCGTACTTTAGTACGCTATTGCACTTCTGTGTCATCTGTGCAATCTGTGGTTACAATTCCACATCGTTTTTGATTTCGTTCCCCCAGGCATCCCAATCATCCACTTTTTGTCTGGCAAAAAGTTCTATTCGTGGCAAATCTCCAAAGAGTTGAATAATTCTCTCTCTTACTATTGGTGGTTTCACGGAATGACCTAATCGCTGTTGCATTATTATTTGCGGCACCGTTTTATCAACTGCCTTTATGTGCCCACGCATTCCCAATAAGCAAACTTCTATATTTGATTTTGTATAACTACCCATTCCTCTTAATGGCAATCCATCCTTTTTAGTTTTCACCCAAGAAAAAGCGCAAGTTTTATACTTGAATCCCCAAGCACTTATTACTTTAATAGCCTCTGGGAGTGCTGGCATTGTTGACCATAAAAATAAAGTACAGTTCTTCTCTCTTAAACTTTTGACATTCAAAGAACATATTTGTTCTGTTGTCATTGTCGGATAATGCTTCTCCGGTGCAAAATTTCCACCATTTTTCCCTTGCCCCCATAAGTATTTCCATGGTGGGTCTGCATAAATTATAGAATATTTTCTCATAGAATATTCCTTTTTGCGTAATCTGTGTCATCTGTGGTTAAAGTTCAATATCGCTTTTAATCTCATTCCCCCAAGCATCCCAGTCATTGACACGCCACCGGGCGAAAAGTTCTATCTTCGGATTCAGCCCAACCGTCGCGGCCTCAATCAACTGCCGGAACTCCTCCGGCTTTTCAGAATGGCGCAGTGCCTTGGCCTGGATAAAATTAGCGCGCTGGCACCGAAACGCTTTTACTTTACCCTTGATTCCCAATAGCAGGTGTTCGGTCTGTCCCCTGAACCAATAGCCCATCCCCAGACTCATGATTTTGCGCCAGGTTATCATTGTTTTGTAGGCAAATCCCCATGATTTCATAACTTCAAGACCCTCTTGCAACATCGGAACAGTCACCCAGAGAAACAAAACCGCATCCTTATGGCAGATACCAGCGACCGGCAGATTGCAGATGTCATCCAGGGCCATAGTCGGGTAATTGCTATCGGCGCCGGAATTCATTGACCCGCCGGTTTTTTTATTCCGGTAACTCCAAGGCGGGTCAGCATAAATAACCTGATATTTTTTATTCATTAAACAACTCCGGTTCGCGATGCCAGGCCTTGAGCCGGGCCTGGGCTATTTTGACATAATCTAATTCCTTTTCAATACCGATGAATTTGAATCCCTCTAACTTGGCGGCGATGAGTGTTGAACCGCTACCGGCAAAGGGGTCCAAGACAATGCCATCTTTTGGGGTGATTAATCTGACCAAATATCTCATTAATTCCAAGGATTTAACGGTTGGGTGATTGTTACCTGATGGCTCATCCCATTTTGGGTTTTCGCAATGGCAGGTATATTTATCTGACAATCCCTGTTTTCGTTCCCATTTACCGCAAGTCAGGCATTTGCGGTTATAACTATTGGAACCGCCTCCGCCATCCAATCCTTTATTTCTTTCTGCAGTAGATGCCTTGGCACAATAAAAAAATCTGGACGCGCCGCCCATATCGCCGTAAGTCGTCTGGACATCGCCGGCATTACCCAATCCGCCGTGCTCGCCGAAATGGCCTTCCTGTTGCCGGGTGCAATTATCACCGCTCTTTAATTTACCCGACTGCCGGTCCATAATATAACATGGGCATTCGGGATTGGTATGGATAATCAGCTTGCCCCTGTCGTTATAGTTATAGGGCGCTGTGGCATTAACATTAGGCAGAAATCCCTTTTCGTTATAATTCTTATTGTATTTGTAGGGCGGCTTGGACTGCCCTTCAATAATCACCTCATCGCAGGTGCATTCCAATGACAGATTCGCCGGGAATCGGCCGGTGGCCTTGTACATCTGGACATAATGTTCATTTGGGACTTGATTATCATTGGCATTATTACTGGCATCCCCATCTCTGCTGACAAAATCAGTCCCAATTCGCTTATCTGATTCATTGCCATATTCCACCCTGCACCCGTCAACATTAATTCCGCCGGTGCCGTGCTTTAATACATTCTCCACGATAGATTTTTCCGACAGCGGCTTGCGGCAGAGTATCCAATGGGACATATTGGGAATTAAGTTTTCTAAATGCTTTTGCCATACATTTTCTTCCACAGTATTTTGGTTTTCGGCAAGGGATAGTTGTAAAAGTTTTTCCGCAAACATTACAAGAGTGTATAATCGTTCTTTGTTGTTTTCGTCTATTAAATCTATTAGCACATTTTGGAGAACAGAACTTACGATAGTGTTTAACATTTCTAAATCTTTTTTTACATTCTGAACATTCAAACCAATGTTCTTTGTCTTTAAGGTAGCAATTTCTGTCGCAATAAGTGTTGTTATTTCCAAATCGTTTTTGATAAGATTTTTTCCGACCAAAACTTTTTCCGCAATATTTACAAATACATTTAATCCATTTGTTCGGGATTCGCTCATTCCATTGCGAAATATCTGGGATTTTCCAACCATGTCGTCTTGCATGTTCTTCAATAGTAAGGAGTTCAAGATTTTCAATTTTGTTATCAGTTTTGATTCCATTGATATGATGGACTTGTTCTCGCTTCGCAAGAATTCGCCCAAGATATTGTGCCATAATAAGACGATGCTCAAGGGTATTAATCCCATTTCCAGTAATTTGAATGTATCCTTGTCTGTTGATTTTTTTAGCGATTGCCATAATAAACCTCTTAAGTTATTCTCTATACTATCCATTATAGCACATTCTTTTGAAAATGTCAATGGTTTATATGCTAAAATCCAATGCTCACAAGCTGGCTTTAGTGCTGTTCCCCAACCGGACCATTTCTTGGCATCCGGGGTAGCCGGTTCGGTAATTGGTAAGTCCTTTGATTCCGGCGTCCAATTATCATCCCTAAAAACCCCATCAGGCGTATTTATCGCCATTCCGCCACCCTTGTTGATTCCAACTACTTTTCTTTCAGCCCCGGACATCTTGTCTATCTGTTTACTGATGTCCATGCTTTTCGGAAAACCTTGCGAATTTATATGATGCACAATATCCCTTATCTCAAACCCAGCCCGTTCTAATCCCATCGCCGTGTGGTGTGATGTCCGCGGTATAGCCCAGACCAAGCAATGCCCGCCGGGTTTCAGGACCCGGATGGCCTCGGTGAAGGCGGCACAGACAAAATCCTGGAATCCCAGCAGGTCAGCATTGGCATACCGGGGCAGGATATTAAAATTCTTTTTAACCTTGAGGTTGTTAGCGCCCTCAGCACCTTTTTTACCAAACATTGACTTGTCAAAGGTATCCCAGGACTTGCCCATGAAACTTATCCCAGCAGGAATGTCTGAGACGATGGCGTCCACGCAGTTATCCGGCATGGTCTTCATCACCTCAATACAATCGCCGACCAGGATTTTATTGACAAAATCATCGGGATATTTCATATTATCAGCCATATTATTACGGATATAATCAAGATAATACCAATAGCGATTTTGATAATCCGTTTTAATTTTTTGGCGTTCTCTTGACCACCCAGATAATCCTGTCCGGCATATTTATTGTCGTATTTCATATTTTTATATTTTTCAACCTGATTATTAGGGTCTCGAAAGTTATGGCGGTTCTTTCGTTGATGCAGTGCAGCGCGTTCAGGCGCTGTTGATTGCCGGGCATAGCGGCCACGAATTTCAATGTCCGGTCCAGGAATTCGGCTATTTTAACCGGGCTTTTCAGGTCATAATCCGGCAGAATCAGGTCAATATAATTGGCAAATACAGTATTACTCATATTCTTATCCTATCTATGCTATCGTACTTCTGTGTCATCTGTGCAATCTGTGGTTGCCTTTCGCCACTCCATTATCCCGTATATCGCCAGGATAAAATATACCGAAAACAGGACGCCCTGCTGGGGCAGTCCGGCATAGAAATCAATGACTGCCCAGCCGGCATTGGCCACCGCCCAGATATAAAAACAAGCCGGGTTCTTTTTGACATTAAGGACCACGCCGACCAAACTCAATAATGTCAACAGCCAGAATAATAAATTCATAAATTTCGTAAGCTGATTAAGCCGATTTTACCGATTAAGCAGATTCATTTTTCTTTCTTCACTAACACCTAACCTCTAACATCTAACCACTACCCCTTATCCCCACTTCTCCTCTTCGCACACCGTGCATTCATTGTCCGGATATTTACTGCCCATGCCCCAGCAAGCGGGGCAGAGTTTCTTCCCGCACTCCGGGCACAGGCGCAGTTCGGCGTTTTCGCCGGCCGGCGCATTGCACCGCTCGCATCTTTTAACATCTTTAATCTGTGTCATCTGTGTAATCTGTGGTTACTCCCCCATCTTGACTTCAATTATTTCCCAGGTCCGGCCACCGTCAACCGATTTAATCAGCCGGCCGGACTCCAGAATATAAACCGTCCTGCCATCTCCGGAGCAGGTAACGGCGCACGACACGGCATCCTTGTTAAGTATAGACCCGTTGACTTTCAGGCGGGTCAGATAAGGGTAGCCGTAATAAACAGTAGCAACCAGTCCGGACAAAACGATTAATCCTATTAACGCTTCAATTATCTTTTTCATATCAACCACAGATTACACAGATTACGCAGATTAAATTAATTCCCAGTAAATCTTGCATATTATATCTGTGTAGCCACTCCACCTTTTGCCTTGACGCATATAGCATGCAACTGTTTAAGTGATTTTTCACGGGACTTCATTGCATTTTCTATCTTATGAAATCTCATACTTATATCGCAATTAAGAGCTGTGGCTATACGATTTATAAGGTCCGCAGTCATAAAATTAAATGCTTCGACAATTTCATGTTCGTAACTATCGACGCCCAGCTTACCAAGAAAATTATCAGGTAACTTTTCAGATTTCATATTCTTTCCTTTCTGTGTAATCTGTGGTTCCGTTCAAATATACAAAGATGTAATGCCCTCGTAATACGGCCGGGACGCAAAGCGGTTCCGTTTCAGGATTCCCATCACGCGCTTGTAGTTCAATGCCTTTATGGCGTTGAACAATCTGCCGTGCAGGTCACGGGTCACGGTTTTATTATAAATCACGCCGCTGTAATTCAGGAGATTATCCTTGTATGGCCATGGCATGATTACCGCGATAGACATTTCATTGCTGTAGGTTTTCAATACTTCCATTCGCATAAATACCTCCTTTACCACAGATTACACAGATTTCACAGAAAATACATTTAATTTCCGAACCAGGGTTCCCTATTCTCATCATTAATCCTATAGATCGCACGGTAAGGATAATTTTCGTAGGAATACCCTATAGTGCCTACATTCATCAAACCAACAATAAAATTCATTACATCATTTTCCACCATGTCGGAGGAATGGATAATCCCCAGTGCATACGGCAGCGTTTTGTCCTGTCCCAAATATCCATCATCGTATTTTTCCAATGCGACATAGGTCGCATGCGATTCCTTAAACAAATTTTCCTTGGTCAGCTTATTAAAAGTATCCTGGTTAAAATGGCCTTCAAACCAGAGATTTTTTGTATTTCCCATATTATCATCCATCCTTTCCTGGCGTTTAACTCTACGCTTTACGCTTCACAACTTCCCGGTATAGACCCAATTAGGGTCGCCATTGGTCCGCCAGGCCACGGTCGTCTCGCCGGAAATTATTTCCTCAAGTTTCCTAATGAACCGTTCGGCGTTGCGTTCGCTCAAATCCTTGCTGGTCTCAACGCCGTAAAAGAATTTCATTATCTTAACCCGTTCATCGCGGGGCATCCTGGCGTCCTTGGCCAGAATATGGACCCGCTTGAGTTGGTTATTCGTTAGTTTCATTGTCATTAAAGACCAGCAAATACTTGCCGGTCGTGTTGGTTGCTTTCTCAACCTTTATGACATTATTTTTCATGTGTGTCACGATTAAACTTATATTAGGTTCGCCATCTTTGATGGCGAGAATAGTATCGCCAACCCTCAAAATAATAATACTCTCCGGTTCTTTTTCTTGCGATGGAACAAATCGCATGGTTCTATGAAAACAATACGCAAGACCGAGTCCGAAAGCAATCCAGCACAGGAACTTAAAGGCGCCCCATACTTTCAAGATGGCAGAGCCGTCATCAAACACCCAGATGGACAAGTGCTTGAAGTCAACATTTACCAATACGATAAACGCTATCACAGCCAGGGCAACAATTATCACCGATATGCCGATAAGTTTCCATTCGTATTTATTTTTTTGTCATAAAATTCCTTTCTTACAACCCCGAAATAATCGGGACTTCGTTGCGACTACGCAGGATTTAACTGATTGAACAGATTTCCGCTAAATCCGCTTAATCCCGTTGTTTAATATTAATCCCCTTACGCTCAACGCTACACGCTCAACGCTACACGCTCAACGCTATACGCTTATTTTCGCTCCGTTAATCTTTCAGGCAGTCAAACATCCTATTCCTGCACTCCCTCATCCTCAACATCTTCCATATCCCCGTACCCGGAAACATCCAGTCCTATTTTTTCGGCCTCAAGTAAATCTATTTCCACCGCCCGATGGGTCGTGTTCTTGAATCGCTTGACCACATTATTGGCGACAATATAACCGCCCACCATCTCCTTGGTCAGGTTGAAATACTCATTGCGGTCAAGTTGCTCGCCGTCGAACGAATGCTCCCAAGCCCACTTCTTGAATATCGGCACGCAGGAATTCAGGTGAATAAATACTTTATTATATTCCCGCTTGATATGGACGCCGTCAAGCACCTTCCGCTCCTGGAACATAATGCCGATTGACTCAATCAGTTCGTCAAACGAGTTCTTGGGCCGGTCTTTGACGGTTAAAATGCTCCGGACGATGTTATTCAACGAATTAATGATGTCGGTATTTTCAATCTTAAATTCGTATCCGCACCGGATTATAAATCTCTGCAGCGCCCTGACCCCGAATATTATCACGGCCAGGTTATCCGCCACCCGGAGCGATGTGTCCGGCAATTTATATGAGGCCAATTCCGACTTGGCTTCGGCCCAGTAACCGTCAAAGTTATTGATGTCTTCGAGATACCAGGTTACGAAATGCGGCATAAATGATTCCAGCGGCAGGTTTCTCATTACATAATAGGCGTCCATGCAATCCTGATGTTTTTTTATGTAACTGCCGTCAAAGGTCAGTTGGATAGTCCGGTGCTTGATAGCGACTTCCTTGAGCATTGACATTTCTCCGATGAGCATTAACGGCGCCAGCAGGGGATATTTCTGGATAGACCGGTCTGAATTGCCGCGCTGGTCTATTTCGCCGAAATACGAGCTCCGGATGGTCTGTTTCCAGAAATTTGTTTTATCCGGCCCGATGTCCCGCTTAAGCTCGTCGATGATTATCGGGATAGTCGTGGTGGATGATAAGGCGCTCATAATTGGAAACCGGGTGGAGTGGGCGGAAAGCAGTTTGCCGCCGCTGGTCACGCCGAATAATTTCCATAACAGGATAGCCAGCGAGGTCTTGCCTGATTCCGGGATTCCGAAATAGGTCATAATGGGATAATACGAAATAGTTTTCTTTATCCGCTCTTTATAATAGCAACTTATCATCCAACCCAAGGCCGGTATCATCAGTTCAATATTATTTACCCGCAAGACATTGGACGCGAATAACGGTATCATCTCATCAAAGTCATCATTCTTAACGGTTATCATATCGTCCAACAGCATACCCTGGGGCACGTATTCCACCGTCGGGTTATCGACAATCCCTTCCTTGCCGATGCAATAATTAGGGCAGACGAAATGGTCTTTATAGAATCCGATTACTTTTACGCCGTCCTTGCGGGGGAAATTATCCTCCATTATCCGCTCGGTGATATGGGTGACATCCTTATCGCTGCCCTTGAAAATGAATGTCGGGTTATTAAGGACTTTCATCAGCCCGGACTTGCTGGTAAATGTCATCGGCGGCAGGAGCACATTTTCTTTCTTATGCCCGTCGTAATTAATAATGTCGGCCCGGAGCCATCCTTCGGGTATATTATTGGGATTGTCCCGGACCTCAATAAACGATTTGCCTTTGATGGTGAAACTGCTGATACGCTCGAAATCCTCCTTGGCCGCGTCGGTATATTTGATATAGACGCCGTCCCGCTCGTCCACCGGATTGAATTTATTTTTCAATGCCTCTTTTTTCTGGTGTATTACCGCCAGATAATTGGCCGCATCTTTTATCGGATACGGCACGGCCAGGGCCATCAGGTCTTCCCATTTCTTGCCGTTCCTGATGACAAAATCAGAGACGTCAAAATTCTTGGCGTGGTTTTTCCAGTCGATTTTAAATACCTGTTGTGATTCTCCGAAGACCAGACGCAACTGGGCCGTGGCGTTCCAGCCCGGTTCGTCGTTATCAAGAACCAGATATATTTTCTTGTCCTTGAATAATTTGAAGTTGGACTGAACTAAGTCGGGCATAGTCCCGACCCCGCCGATAGAGGTGATAGCGTTAAGGCCCAGCAGGTTTTCGCAGGTCCAGAAATCGCCCTCGCCTTCGCAGAGCCAAACAGTATCAGCCGACGGATTGAACGAGGTCAGGTCGTAAAGCACCTTGGCCGGGCAGCCCTTGGAACCCCACTTGTCCCTGGTATCGGACTTGTGATATCTGATGTTGACGATGTTTTTGTTGGTGTCATAGACCGGGATGGAAAACGCCGAACTGTAATGGATATACCCTATTTTCTTGGATTTGATGTAATCCAGCGAAACCTGCCGTTTTTCCTGGAATACCTTGAGCAGGTAGGCGTTATTGATGAGCGTCAGGTGATTGGCCTCGGCGCGTTCGGCCAGCGACACGATGGTTTTCTTCGGCGCCGACTTTTTTGCCGTTACAGGCAGATTAAGACGCCCTGAAAGCTCCGTAACCGCCGCCGGGAAATCTATACCCCTTAGTTTCATATATAATGATATGCTATCACCGGTAGCGTTACACCCAAAACACTTGTAGAGACCCTTGGATACCGAAACCGAGAAACTCGGGGTGTCCTCTTTATGGAACGGACAGAGGCATTTTACCTCGTCCCCGGACTGGTTTTCGGTCGATATCGCCAATCCGGCCCATTGGGCTACCTGGATGATGTTAGCCCGCGCCTTTATGGCTATTACATTGGTCATATTTGAGTCCCTAATCGGTTACAAAAACACCAGCGAGAAAGCCCCGAATTCATTCGGGGGATGAATCGCTGGAAATATTTTAGATTTTTCTTGCCATAACTGTTAATTATGTTATAATATCTACAATGAAAAAGAGTTTTAAGTATAATATTAGGGCAAATAACCATACCTTTGACAACACTGAAAAGGTTCTTGACCTTTGTAGGACTCTTTACAACCTTTGCCTTGAGCAACGAATATATCATTGGAAACACCACAGAAAGTCCATCTCTAAGTTTGCTCAAATGAAGCAGCTCGTGGAACTTAAAACAGTATATCCAGAATTCAAACAGGTCCCGTCCCAAACTCTTCAGGATGTTATAGACCGGCTGGACAAGGCATACGATAATTTTTTCCGTAGGGTTAGAAATGGAGAGAAACCCGGATTCCCAAGATTCCGGGGCAGGGACAGATACGATTCTTTCACCCTTAAACAAGCAGGATGGGAAATTGTTGACAAGAAATATCTTATTATTCCTAAAATTGGGAGATTTAAGATGAAGTTGTCCAGACCTATTGAAGGCGATATCAAAACCGTTACTATTCACAAATCCTTGCTTGGTAAATGGTTTGCCTGTTTCAGTTGCGATAATGTTCAGTCTAAACCATTGCCTAAAACCGGTAAGATAATCGGTATTGATGTCGGTTGTGAGTCGTTTTTGACTGATTCCGATGGGAATAAGATTGATAATCCAAGATTCTTTAAGAAATCTGGCGACCTTCTCGCACAGAGACAACAATCTCTTGCCACCAAAAAGCGTGGTTCTAATAATCGTTACAAGGCAAAGATTCTTGTGGCAAAAGCACATGATAAAATTAGAAACCAGAGGATTGATTTTCATTATAAGACCGCTAATCAACTGGTTAAAAATAATGACCTGATTTGCATAGAAAAACTTCATAACTGGAAAACATTTAGAAATCTTAACAGGTCTATGAGAGATGTGGCATGGTTTAGCTTCTTCAATATACTTCGTTTCAAAGCGGAAGATGCTGGTAAGGAAGTAATAGAAGCCCCAGCCAGCGGTACGAGCCAGATGTGTAGCGGATGCGGTGAAATTGTGCCTAAAACACTGGATGTTCGTATTCATAATTGTCCTCATTGCAAACTTTCTATAGACCGCGATTATAATTCTGCACTAAATATAAAAAGGGCCGGTCAGACCCTTGTGGCCGAAACCACAGAATCCCCCGAATTTATTCGGGAGAGCGTCAAAGCAAAATGTTACACCCCTGAAACATCAAAAAAATTGCCATAACTTCCGATTTTACTAAAGTTACAATAAATAACCTTGTTACAAAAACCGTTACACCTGTTACACGATTTGTAACACGCTAAAACCATACCACTATTAGAGTTCTGTCAATGTTACACCTGTTACACGAATTTAGGGGGTCCAAAGAGAGATTTATAACTTTACTCTTTACACATACATAGAATTACTAAAGTCTCTATGCTGGAGTCGTAACATTGTAACATATATATAATTTTTTTAATAAATATATATATATCATATACTTATACAAATCTTTAATTGTTACACACCGTGTAACAAGTGTAACACTTTAATATAACCTATTGTATTATAGGTGTTTAAGGTGTTACACTTACAGTTTCTTGTCATTGTAACTTTTTACATCCTCTGGAATAAATTTTATCTTTTCCGCTATGGCGTTCAGTATCAATTCGTAGGTTTTGTTGTCAACCGGGTCAAACGACAATATTTGAGCCCCGTTGGGTAGTTTCTTGTCAGGGAACACCAATCTATGGGTACCGTTAGGGTTAAGGTATACGGCGATGTTGGCAAGTTTAAGCCCCCCGAACCGCAGGCCGGCGAATCCTATGAGCCCCAACTCGGTCGGCCGGATGGGGTACCAGGTTACTTCAGTGATTTTAATGGTCATTAGGCAATCTTCTCTATTTCCCCGGTTATCGGCGCACAGTAAAAACAAATGCTGTTATAAGCATCACCATTGTTACTGATTTTATCGCAGATTTCCATTCCCCTGAAGGGGCACTTGATGATACTTGTCTTAACCTTATTTTCTTTGTCGTTAGACATCGGATGAGTTGGGTCAAGCCCCACTATGATATCCTGCAATGTAACATATAGCCAGCCGGACCCGCCGCATTCGTCGCAATTAGGTTCTTCCTGCGGTAATTGTTTTATGCTACTGACATTAAAGAATTCCAATAACATTTTCTCGCCGCCATCCTTATCCCATATTGGGTCATTAACCGGATGAAGTTTATGGAACTCCTGCCATCGTTCACTCCATATCACCCCGGCGCCCTTGCAAACAGGGCATTCCTTTTTCTCGCGTCCAACTCTTTCTGTTGACCTCTTGAACCAGGCGAGGATATCAGCGATAGATTTTTCGGTTAAATATCCGCCATAAGTTCCGCCGGACATCTTTTTAACGTTAATAATCATTTCCCTTAACTCTTTATTGCTTGTGTTCATCGTTAGTCCTTTCTCTCGGGTCAATTACCTCCGGGTACTGCCCTGTCATCCGTCCGCTAATTCTGTCATAACAGGTGCAGAATCTTTTCCCGCAGGAGTTGCAAGCCGCATTTTCGCCCAAGTCAATGAATGGTGTATCGGTCGGCATGTCGGACACGCCTGCGGCCTTCAATGCCATCCAGAGTTCGTGGCAACATTTGTGTATGTTATCAGGAGATGGGTCATCGTAACCCAACCTCTCCTTATCAGATAATAACAAATCCATGTGCTTGAATTTCTGGTACACTGCGATTAATGATTTCATTTTGGCACATCCTTCCTGCCTTCCTTGGCGTTGGTAATAATTTTGACGAACTCGGCGTAGTCCTTGGCTCTGACCTTGAATTTCTTCTTGCCCATCTTGATAATCGCCTTGACCCGGTACTGTTCGTACGGCGCCGGCGTCCGGACCAGCCAGTTATAAAATTTACGCAGCCGGGCTGCGTTCCCGCGATACAATCTTTTCAGCCAATTCATATTATTTTAGCAATGTTGCGCTTCGTAAAAATCAAATTGTTAAAGTAAATCCCCAGACCCTGGCCTTGCCGTCCGTCCCCTTTACCGCCACGCCCCAATCATCAGCCGTTACCGCCACCTTGACATTCCCTTTAGGGAATATTCCCATTCCGAAAGAATTTCCCTCGTCATGGTCAAGGTCGCAATGCCAATCTCGGTAATAACCCTTATCGTATGCGATAGTTTTATTGAACGCACCTCGTCCCCAAGAATCATGTTCTCTGAAAGCATACAGCGTGTTCCCATCAAATATCAATCCATACTTATCGGCATAAGTTTTCATCTCGTCTTTCTTTTCTGCTATACTCCTCTTGTCCATGTGTTTCCTTTTCTGCAATTTACAGTCCACCTCTGACTTATGCGCGTCGATAAACGGCTCGCTCAATTTCTGGCAGCGGGAAATCCAGTACCAGTCCACCTCTAACTTATGCGCGTCGATAAACGGCTCGCTCAATTTCTGGTAGCAGGAAATCCAGTACCAGTCCACCTCTAACTTATGCGCGTCGATAAACGATTCGCTCAATTTCTGGCAGCAGGAAATCCAGTACCAGTTCACCTCTGACTTATGCGCGTCGATAAACGGCTCGCTCAATTTCTGGTAGCGGGAAATCCAGTACCAGTCCACCTCTAACTTATGCGCGTCGATAAACGGCTCGCTCAATTTCTGGTAGCGGGAAATCCAGTACCAGTCCACCTCGCCTATTTTAATTCTTTCCTCAATATCTTTTTCTGTCATTTAACACCTCCGTTACTGTTTAACACCGGTTTTTATATCCCTCCGCTTTCATCTTTTGTCTATCCCCTCTCATCTTTTCCCCTGGTGGCGGGCGGTTTTAAGACCGCTGATGGAAATCGGGTCGCCTATCTTCCGCCGCCAGTTAGTCACCGCGCCGTAATCTCGTACGCTCCGTTTGTCCCTAATGTGGCCTCAGGGAAATCCAGGGCAATCGTTTTTGTTTCGTTGGCCGTAAATGCCTCGCGCTTGGATTTGGTCCAGGTGTTGGCGCCCTCGGTATATTTTACCTCTATGACCACTTCTCCGTTTCCGCCGTCGTTGCGGATATCCGCAACGATGGTAGCGCAGTAATCGGTCAACTTGGAGTGGTCTGAATTGTGCCTGGTGCTGACGATGACTGGCCGGACCGGCAGAAGTTTGGATGCCGAACCGCTGCCCACGAAACCTATGACGGCCAGGAGCAGGCACAGCACTATTGCCACTATGCCGATGTGTTTCAGTTTCATAACGCCTCCTTAATCTCCGTTTGAGTCCCGAATTGCGGGACGAATTACGGAGATTTAGCCCCGGCAGTTTTTGCCGGGGCAGTTATTAAGTTGACAATTTAGGTAATTTACTCCTCATTATTAAAGTGTTTATTAGATTCCGCTTCGAGCGCGGCCAAGTATTCCTGCCACTGCTTTTCTGTTTCGGCCTTGAACCGGCGCCAGAAGGCATCCACCCTGGCTGAAAATATATCCACGCCCTTGCTGGGCACATGGATATCCGACTTCATAGTCGACCACAATTTCTCTGATTCCTTGACGAACGATTCCCACTGCTCTGCCGTGGCGTTGATGTATTCCTGTTTGATTCTATCTGTGGTCATATCTGTCCTTTCTTTGTAAATGCTTCGGGATTATTAAACCATTTCTCATTGTGCAGGTTAACTCCGCCCGGCTTACTAAAACCCTGCCAAGTATGGCGCACAGGAAAACTCTTATATGCCCTCTCGCAAGGCAAGCATATCTTCCGGGTAATAGCATACGCCTTTTCCTTATCGCCCTTATTGGCTTGTAAGTTTTGCTCGAAAAGGTTGTCGAATTCGTTACCACAATTAGGACACCGCTCTTTACTCATCCTACCCTCTTTCAGTCATTTCGTTATTGGCATTATCGGCAATACTGGACAACTCTTTTTCGGTCAGATTATATTGTTTAGTTAAAAGATTAAAATGCTTTCTGTCCTTGGCGCGGTCGTTAATAGTCTTGAATGTTAATATGTCAACAAGTGATGCGACTTTTATATTTGTACCTGTGATATTTTTAGCACGGTTAATGACCGACTTACGGAATGATGTATCGGCATAAAATAAATCTACTCTGATATTATTCTTTTTGAGCCAGAGTATGGGGAAGCCCATCATTCTGATGAGATTTTCTTCTTCGGTGACTTTAATATCAAATCCCTTAAATTTCAATAACGGATAGATATTGCTGAATTCAAACCGGTCGCGGACTACATCAAAAAGTTTCTCGCCGCACAGGAAATCAAAATCCAATGTGGCGGGCGGGTTGGCGTAGTGCTTGACGGCCCAGCCGCCGATGAGGCACATATCAATATTATACGGGCGGAGAACTTCGGATACGATTTTGTGGTAATGGGAAATCAGATTGGTCTCTCTTTTATTCAGCATATTCACAATTCAGCTTTCACTATTCACTCGGTCACGCCGTTATTATACAAACCATAAATACTTTGTCAAGTATTTTTGAAATAATTATTAAAAAAATAAAATTCTGCTACTGGCGCCATGGCTCGCCACAAGACACCAAATCACGAAGAAATTAATCTGTGCCATCTGGTTAAAATTCCGCCCCCTTTACACCCCTCCGTAATATTTCCCTCACAATTATTAATGCAACATTCCCAAATTCCCCCCTTATTACACCCCTCTGTGTAATCTGTGAAATCTGTGGTTACATTTCTTAGTGTCTTCGTGCCTTCGTGTCGATGCCCCCTACCAAAATCTGAATATTTCGTCCGGCAGCGAGAACATCGCTCTGGTCATGATGACAAGCATAATCATAAAGATTACGATTCCAATCGTCTCAAAATCCGAAAAATATTTGCTCATATCCAGCGCCTCCAATTTCCCTCTCTATCCTTGATGTTACAAGGTATATATCGGCAGAGCGTCCCGCGGACTTTAGCAAATCTTTAAATATTTTTTATTATTTACTTGACAAGCGGAATATATGGGGTATATTATATGCGTGATGAACGGCATGGAATTTAGCGGGACGTTCGGCGTGATAAATCTCGCACAACATCTTGTAGATTGTCTCGCACGTCATCTCGCAGACTGTCTCGCACAATGTCTCGTTGAATTTACATTTAATAATTCATGAATTAAGCGAAAGGATGTGTATGGCTGATAAAAAGAAAACCAAGGTAGCGCCACCCGAACCGAATCCTGCTAATAAAACCGAACCGACCCCGATGCCGGAAACGGAATCCACGCCTTCAATGTCAGATTTACCCAATGATGTCATGGCGGTAATAACCGCCGATATGTGGAAAAAAGGATTTTATATCAAAGCCCTCAAGCATCAAAATGCCGGCAAAGGACAGCTTGTGACCTGGCAGGTCGAGCGCGTCACCAGCACCGAACTGGAAACTCAGGAATTACCGGATATTATTTTTGATAAATTCGGTCCTGGTGGCTACCGCCTGCACCTCCATAACATGGATGGCAAGAGACTTTACAAAGACCGGATATTTGAAATTGCCGTAGTGGATGTTAATGCCCCTCGTTCCCCCGCCCACCAGCATCAACCCGACCAGCCCAATCCACCGGATTACCGGCGTCACGGTTTTACCCCGCCCTCAAGCAGCCGGGACAGGGTCGAGGCCCGCGGCGACGTCCAGGACGCCAAGGCCCGGGTGGATATCGCCAAGGCCGACCTGGAATTAGAGGAGATCGCCGAAAAGAAAAGGCAATTAAAAGACGGCGGAAATAACAAACAAGACATTGACCTGCGAATCAAACTGGCCCTGAACGAGGTATCGGATAAATTTACTGTGGCCATGAAAGATATCCTCGCCACAGTCAAGCCGGCCGGCGACTCCGACCTTAAACAGCAAATCGCCGCCCTGGCTGCCAAGATAGACGAATCAAAATCCAAATCCGAATCCAACGCCTTATTCACCACCATGCTCCAGTTAGTGATGAGCAACCAGAAATCCATGACCGATGCCCAGGCCGAGACCTTCAAGCAACTCATGGAACAGAAAACGACCAAGGGGAAGGACCCTATGGAACAATTCAAGGATTTTATGGAAATGTTCAAAACCAAGCGGGAAATAGACCGCGAAGACCGCGACGAATATACGAGCCGGTTGCCGGCCGACCTGCCCCGGTCAGAGGAGCCCTGGTGGCGCGGGGTTATATCCGCTATCGTTGATGTAGTCCGAGACCTCAATAAGGATGGACTGCTTACCCAGAAACTTGCTAATATGAAAGACCCCCCGGTCCAGCCACAACTCGGTAAGGTCTATACCCCGGAAGAAGAGGATGCCGTTATCAAACGTATGGTCGATGACACCGTGGAAAAACATAAAAAGAACCCGCCGGCCGACGCCAAATCCATTACCGACGGCGCGGTTAAGAATTCACCGACTGCGGCCGAAACCGAACCCCAAGCCCAGCCCATCCCGGCCGGCGAAACACTGGAAGAATTCAACGCCAAGAAAAATGTCGTCAATACCGTGCTCTCAGTCCTGACGGATGAAATGATTCTCTGCCCGCTGGCACCGGAATGGATGAACCTGGCCTTCGGAAAACTTCCCAGGGATATCCTTATCGCCATCCGGGACTCCAAGGACTTCGCCGGCCTGCTCGCTATCCTGGATAAATACGCCGATGCCGGAATAATGACGGCCTTGAAAGCAAAACTGGAAGCCGACGCCGCTACAGCCGAAAAGAACAAGTCCGTTTGGCTGGCCGCCGGGCTTAATAACCTCAGGGAAGCTATTACAGAACAGTTTAAGCCGGCAGTTACGACTCTCGCCCCGGCCAGCGCAGCCACGACCGCGCCGGGTACCCCGGGCGGAACTGTAACTCAATAGAAAGGACGCCAATATGCTTGAAAGAGATGCCCATCTTATTTGGACTTGGGAACCCCGATACGACACCTATTATATAAGTAAAGATGAAAAAACAGATAGATTAACATTTTTTCAAGTACCATTAGGGGCCTTCGGTTCAGGATTCGCAAGGTTAGGTGAACCTAAAACCTCATCCGAGACCAATTTATATATGGCTGGTAGGGTAGGACAACTCAACCAATTTATCTTGTATGGATTTGCCGCATCCGTTCCCAGATCAACCGGCAAGGAAGACAAGGATGCCATCAGTCAGGGCGTTTTTACATTTTACCTGGGCGGGGATAATAAACTATTTGAATCGCCGATGGGTCTTATCCCGATTAATCCATCAGAAAAGAACGAATTTCTTGATAACAAGGGAAAACTAAAAGATAACCGGATAAGAAAACTGCCTTATAAAACAGAACTTTATTATTTGACGCCGGATAAAAACCCATTGCTTTTTCGCAGAGACCAATCTTTCCGTATTGAAATTTCTTATCCGAACGGGCCTCTGGCGCTGCCCAGCGGCCAGGATTGCCGGCTTACGATTTTTATGGTTGGTCTCTACGGTCAGGCAATATAAATTAATTTAAAGACAAGGAGTAACTATGGAAGGTAAAGACATGGCGGTCTTGTTCGCCGACATCCTGGAAGAATTAAAAAAGTCGAACAAGAGCATGGAAATTCTCAATACGACCATAATCAAATTGGATGATTCCGTCAACCGGAACAGCGAAATCAACGAAAATCTGAAAAAAGTTTGCGCCGCCCTGGGCAGCGTTATGGGACAGGGATTGTCCGGCAAACTCAATATGGAAGCGGTAGAGAAGGGAGCGGGCATTCTCCTGAAATTCCTCGGAAAATAATATTTTACAATATTTTTTATTTTTTACTTGACAAAGTCAAATTAAGGTGTATATTAATGGCAGAAGAAAAGAGTCATCTTTATGATGATGATGGATATAAAATTATCCGCTGCAAGAATCCAAAGTGCAGACGCTATTTGACAAAATTGGATACGGCCGGCGAGTGCAAGGTGGAATTGAAATGTCCGTCTTGCGGCGAAACCACGCTGTATAGAATAGCCCAGGAGAAAATAGTTCCCAAAGAGCATAGAAGCCCGGGAACAAATTAAGGGCATTCAAAAAATAAGGGCGTTAGTAATAACAAAAGCCCGTTAAGTTAAACCGACAGGTTTGGCTTAACGGGTTTTTTTATTGCCCGACAAAGCCCCGATTCAGTCCGGTTATCCGGTCTGGGTCGGGGCTTTTTTTTTGCCGGTTTGAACGCAGTGAATTACCGGCAATTATCCCGTAGGGATTTTATATGGACGTAACTATTTCGGAATTAAAAATTCCGGAAGGATGGAAAGGAACCAAAATCACCATCGCGGAGATGTGGAAACTGGTTAATAAGAACTATCTTAACCGGCGTCTGCGCAATATCGCGATGGACATCGTGTCCCCGGCAAAGGGCCACGATTATCTCGGTGAAGCCGATGCCATTTTCAGGTTCGTTAAGGGCTATATCACCTACCGGCGCGACCCGGACGGCGCCGAATGGATTTCCGACCCCTTTATCACCCTGAACGACCGCCTCGGCGACTGCGACGACCAGGCCATCCTGACGGCGACCCTGGCCAAGTCCGCCGGCTTCCCGGTCAGGTTCGTTACCGTCAAGACCGTTGACCCTGACTACTATAGCCATGTGTTCGCTGAAATAAACGTGGCCGGTATCTGGCTGGCCGCCGATACCACCGAACCGAAAAGTTATCTCGGCTGGCACCCGAAATCCGAGTATGGCGAAAAAACCTGGGGCGACCCCAGTTATAAAACTGTAACCGAAGGAGGTTTGTCTATGTTAGGAGCGTATATTCCCACCGCCGGAGAATCTCTGGTGCTCATCAAAATCCAAGCCCTGATTAAAGAAATCAACGGCTGGGGCTGGCTGACCACGGCCGCCACAAAACGGCTGGGCCGCGATAAACTTAAGGTCATCTCCGCCGATGCCCAGACCCACCTGGCCGACCCCAAGCGGGCCTACGTGTCCGGCACGGCCGACGCCCTCTGGAGCGGTTTCAGTTCACTCCAGGATTCCGGACAGACCCAGTCCGTATATCTCCGCAACCTCAAAAAGATGGAAACCGCATTGCAGTTGCAGCCCAACCAGGTCACGACCATTATTAAAGAAACAGTCCTTGTCCAAGCCCCGGCCCCGGCAGCCATCCCGGCCCCAACCCAGTTCCCATTAGTTACTCCACCGACTGCCCCGATTCCCGCCGAGACGAAAATATTAGGTATGCCCAAAAAGGTATTCGCCATCGCCACTGGCGCGGTTCTGGTAGCCGGCGGATTTATATGGTGGTTGAAAGCGAGGAAAAAGAAATAATGCCGCTGCCCATGGTTTGTAGTACCAAAGCTATGCAAAAAACCGTCCGGGTCTTAATCCGCGAGGGTTACCCGGCCAAACAGGCGGTGGCTATTGCCTATGACAGGTTAAAGAAATCCTGTCATATTAAAACTGATAAACGTTTAACGCCGAAAGAAATAGTGGCTATGAAAAAGAAACGAAATCCCTATCCGCTGATTATCGCCGGGCTGGCTAATCCGGATCCGGCTAAAAAACCCAGCCGGGCGGATATTGATTATGCCGGCCGGGTCTGGCGCGGGATGTTCGGAGTTAAGGCCGAAATGAAAACGACCGTGATGGATATCCCGGGCGTTGAAGACGGCAGCGTCGGCATAGTCAGGGGAAAACCCGTGGCCATTGAATACGAATTCAGTAAGGTCAAGGGCTCTATAAAACCGGATAATCCTCACCGCCACGAGGAAGGCGATACCGGCAGCGAAAAAGTTAAGCCGGCTGACGGCGTCATCGTTGACATCGTCAAGAACGGTAAAATACAAACAACCGTAATAGTCCGGAACAAGAACGTGGTTGACGCCGCCGGCTATTACATAAGTTAGGATGAAATTATGGGACAGGTATTATTAATGAATCCACCGCCAACTAACCTTATAACAAAAGGAGGAAATATGAAAACAGGAAAACATTGGAAACTGATAAGGGGCGCGAGCCGCGGTTCCCGTGCAGCCGGGAATATCCGCCTGAATCCCTACCCCATGTATATGGGGATGCACAGGCCGGGCCTGATGTCAAATCCCGTCGCGGCCATTAAACAGAGCTTTGTCCATCCCGTCAGCATGGACAACCTGTATGATTTCGTCAGCGCCGGCGCCGGCGCCATCGGCACCTACGCCATCCCGACCCATAAACTGGTCGGAATGATACCCGTCATCGGTAAATACGGTATCGTCAAAACATTGCTCGGCAATGCCGTCAATATGACTGTCTTGGCCACCGCGGCCAAAATGGCCTTCAAGAACAAGCCCGGCGTATCCAGGAATGTCATGGTCGGCGGAGGCGCTCTGACCATTATGCAATTAATCGGACTGCTGGCCACCAAGGTGCCCAATGTGGCTATCGTCCAGAAACTATCGCCGGTTAGTGCCATGGCCGGATTAGGCGCGGGCAACGACGCCCTGCGCGCCAAGGTTGAAGAAGCCGTGAAGCGGCAACTGTCCCAGCCGGAATCAGCCAGCATGGTCAGCACCGTGGACGGACGCCCCGAATCCGTAACGGCCTTCAAGACCGTCGGACAGCCCAAGTCAACCACCGCCTATTCCACGGTCGGCGATGGTGACGGACTTACGGAAGATAACTTAAACTAAACCGGATGTAACGGTATTGTAATTCAATGCCGTGTTCCGAACAGCCCTGAATATAATATAGGGCAAGGAGAGAAATATGCCAGAAAGAAATGCGCCTGCTATAATGCAGAAAAACGCCGACCTGACCTGGAAGAAACAGCCGCTCTATGACACCTTCCTGACCGCGGCCGGCGGCGGCGGTGTAGCCACTGTCCCCTTTTTCCAGGTTCCCCAAGGCGCCATCGGGTCAGGGTTCGTCGCCCCGGGTAAAAGCCTCAGTGAAACCAATATGACCGAACCGGGCACCCTCGGATTCCCCAACCAGTTCCTGCTCTACGGGTTCCAACTGATGGCCTTCTTACCATCCGTGGCCGGCGGAGCGACCTCTAATACCGACGCCGATTTCCAGGCCATCTACAACACCGGCGTTTTCCGTTTTATCCGCGGGGCTAATAAAATCGAACTGGAAGTCCCCCTGGACCGGATTCCGACCGGGCCCGGACCTTACGGGTTCGCCTCAACCGCTGTCTTGGGCACCCCGCTGGAAGCCGTCCGGATAAATAATGGCGTGCCGCATACCAGCCATTATTACAATTTCCGGAATCCCAGCGGCAACGAGGAACCGTTGCTGATAGATGGCACTCAGTCGTTCCGCTGCGAACTTGTGTACGGCGGCGTGGCTGGCAACCTGATTACCGTGGCCGCCACCCGGCTGAAGTGCTATATGCTGGGCGTCAAAGGTTCGGAGAACTAAAAAATTACGACCGGATTGTGCGCTTTTGTAATCCAAAAGCGCTGGCCGGTTATGCCCTGAATATAATATAGGGCGAGGAGAAAAATATGCCAGAAAGAAATGCGCCTGCTATAATGCAGAAAAACGCCGACCTAACCTGGAAAAGACAGCCGTTGTATGACACCTTCATTACCGCGGCCGGCGGCGCCGGCGTGGCCGTCGTTCCCTTTTTCCAGGTGCCCATCAACACCATCGGTTCCGGTTTCGCCGTGGCCAAGACCATCAACGAAACCAATATGAGTTCCGTCGGGCAGGTCGGCAAGCCCAACCAGTTCCTGCTGGAGGGCTTCCAGATCAATGTGGTTATGCCACCCGTCGGCGCGGTCAACCTCTGCGACGCCGATTTTCAGGCCGTTTACAATTCCGGCCTCTTCCGCTTCATCAGAGGCACCAATAAGGTGGAATTGGAAATACCCTTAGACCGGATCCCGACCGGGCCCGGGCCGGATGGGTTTGCCACCACAGCCACAGCCGGCGTGCCGCTGGGCGTGATTCGCATCACCAACGGCGTGCCCCATATCTCCCACTATTACAACTTCTCTAATCCGGGAGAGGGCAAGGAACCCATTTTGATAGACGGCGACCAGACATTCCGCTGTGAACTCGCATACGGCGGCGTGGCTGGCAACCTGATTACCGCCGGCATCACCAGAATCAAGTGCTACATGATTGGGGTCTACGGACAGGAACAATAAGAACTGTAACTTGCCGGTATGGCCGGTCTGTAACCCAGCCCGGCCAGCCGGTTTAATGCCCTGAATATAATATAGGGCGAGGAGAGAAATATGCCAGAAAGAAATGCGCCTGCTATAATGCAGAAAAACGCCAATCTGACGTGGAAGAAACAGCCGTTGTATGACACCTTCATCACCGCCGCCGCTGGAGCAGGTGTCCCGGTCGTGACATTCTTCCAGGTGCCCATCGGGGGCATCGGTTCCGGATTCGCTGTAGCCAAGACCAACAACGAAACCAATATGAACTCGGCCGGCAAACTGGGCAAGCCCAACCAGTTCCTGCTCTACGGGTTCCAATTAATCGCCGTCATGCCGCCCGTCGGCGCGGCCAACCTGATTGACGCCGATTTTGACGCCATTTATAACTCCGGCGTCTTCCGCTTCCTCAGAGGTGGAAACAAGGTGGAACTGGAATTGCCGCTGGACCGGATTCCGACAGGTCCTGGACCGACCGGATTTGCCGGCACAGCCCCGGCCGGCGTGCCCCTGACCTCAATCAGGATAAATAATGGCGTTACCCATTCGACCCATTATTTCAACTTCTCCAATCCGGGCGAAGGCAAGGAACCACTGATGATTGATAGCACCCAGACCTTCCGCTGCGAAATTGTCTACGCCGGAAACGCCGGCAACCTGATTACCGCGGGCATCACCAGGTTAAAGTGCTACATGCTCGGGGTCTACGGTCAGGAACAATAAGACCTTAACGCCGGGGGACGCCGAAAAGCGCCCCCGGCAACTATTTTTTAACGCCGGGGGACGCCGAAAAGAGCCCCCGGCAACTTTTTTTAACGCCGGCGATGGCATTTAATAGAGCCCCACCGGCCCTAATCCTTTTTGTCCTACGAAAGGAGACAATATGCACGAATTATTCCCTACCCTTATTAGGGTAAAAGACCCGGTTACCGGCCAGAAAAGCATAAAATACCATCCTTTGGCCGGATACAAGCGGGAATTCAAGTTAAATCCTAACCCGCCCAATAATATCATCAATCTGGCCGCACTCGGAACGACCTCGCTGGTGCCCCTGGGCGCCCGGGATGATGGGCATCTTATATTGAAAAAAATTCTGGCCGACCGGACTGGTCCCTGCACCATACTCCTGCACGACAACGCCCGGGGCATCGACCTGATGAATAATCCGGTGCATATTGACACCATCGTGGGCAACGGCGGACTTCCGGCCCTGCTGCCGGAGACGCTCTTTGTCCCGGCTACGGGCTCGCTTCAGGTGGCGTTCACGGATATCAGCGGTCTGCCCAATACCATTGAATTTGCCTTTTCGGGCGCTAAGATATACCATAATAATGCGCCCCAGGACGCCCTGAAGGAATTACTCGGTGCCAAGGAACTCATCACCTTCCCGTATTGGATGACGCCCAATGCCGGCGTCTTTACCATCCCGGCCAATGTCGGCGGCGCCGGCGTCTCCACCCAGTTCATAGATGTTTCCACCGATTTTGATTTTGAACTGATAAAAATAAACGCCGTATCCACCGAGTTGTTCCGTTATGAAATCAGGTACCACGGAGACAGCTGGTCTAATAACGCCCAGACCCATTCCAATGTCGGCACCGGCACCGGTCAGTTGCCGCATGTCGTGGAAAACACCCTGATTAAGCGGGGCGAACAGCTGGAACTCCGGTTCACCAACCTGTCGCCCATCAATCCTAACATCGTTTATTTTACGATGGTCGGACGGGGTATCGTGGTACATTAAATTAACTCGCGGCCTGGCCGCGCGATAAGGAGACATTATGAAAGGAATGGGAGAATTGCCGAAGGACGCCAGTTATGTCCTTGATATGCCCCACGGCGTGCCATCCGTTCCGTCCCCATTTTTCAAGGGCAGGACCGTGGCCGCACTGCCAACCGAGCTTGAATGGCTCCGTGAATTCAAAAAGGAACTGGTCGAAGATTTCGTGTCTGCGGCCGCCCGGCAGGTTTATAAGAACCGCCCGCCGCACTGGATAGAACCGCCCTTTGACCATACCGTGATTGACCGCCAGCTCAGGGTAGCCGCCCCCGGCGGCGGAGTTGCTACGATTATCCTGACATTAAACATCGCCCATAACGAAATGGCGCGCATCAAGTTCTATACCCAGGATATTTTTCCTGTCCCGCCGGCCGTATTGCCGGCCACGGCCTGGCAGGACGTGCTATGGACCTTCAGGGTCAATGGTACGCCGCTGCCGGATTACAACATTTTTGCCGGGCAGCGGGGCGTCTCGCCCTGGCCGGCCGAGACTACCATCATCATTAACGATTCCGATACTTTTGAGATTGTAGTCGCCAATAACAATGCGGCCGCGTTTTGGATTACGGCCGGAATTAGGGGCTGGCGCTGGTCCACCCTCTCCACCCAGATGCCTAAAGAGGATATCCTTAAAGTAAACTAACGAAAAGGAGTATTTTATGAGTGTAAGACCACCGGCCCGAAAATGGGCCAGCATCGAAGACGCTAATCTCAGGATTGAAAAGGAATACCTGGTACAGCACGGGTATTACGCCCCATCTGTTACCGGCGTGGCCAGTTATGTACTGCTGATGAACGGGGCAAACGACGCCCTGGCCGGCGTAGCTATCGCCAATGGAGACGACGCAGACGGGCGGGCGCTGTCTTTTACCTCGGCCGCTACCGGAGCTTCGCTGTCCGGAATTAACGGCGGGGTCGGCGCTATTTATAATATGACCCGCCCGCAATGGAATCCCTTTATCGCCTTCAGGTTCAAACTATCCCAAATCGTCACCCAGCGCTTTTGGTTCGGGCTGTTTTCCGTGTCGCCGGTCGGCGGAGACGTGCCGGTCAGCTGCGTCGGCATCCGGGCGTCTACAGCCGCCGCCAATACCAATTTCGTGGCTTACAGTTCTGACGCAGCCCTGAATAATATCCAGGCGTTCCCGACCGCAGTTCCCCAGGATACCGCGGTCCACTGGGCATTCATTACCTTTAAGAATGCCGGGCTGGGCGTGTCTATCCAGTTGGACAACCAGAAAGTTGATTTTACTACCCGTTTGCCGGCCGTAGCCACGCCTTTGGCGGTTTCAGTAGTGGTAGAGGAAACCGCGGCCGCCGCCAAGGTATTGAGAATCTATCGCGGCTATGTCGAACACAACGAATTGGCAATAAACATCCTGCAATAGAATTATTTCCTGGATGTGATTGCAACGGTTTTTATTACGAAAGCGAGCGGGAAAGCCCACGACTTTAGCCGTGGGAGTATGTCAGCAATTACATCAATGATGCCGTTAGGAGCCTGTTGCGCAAAGTAGCGATGCGATTTATCGCATACCATATAGTGTCGGATAAATCCGACCGCTACAATATATGCTATGGTCTTATGCAAATTCGGGATTTGTGCAACAGGCTCTTAGGCAATCTTATTGAATAGGAGTAAAATTTTATGGCTACAGAAACAGTCGTTACTACTGATATATCGGCATTGAATCGCATTAACGAACCCAGCGTGGATACCGGACAGGCCACGGCCGGCGCGGCCGCCACCCTGACGGATACCAATAAAACCTGGCTGGTCAACGAATGGGCTACCAGAATCGTGGAGATTACCGGAGGCACCGGCAATGGCCAGTTCCGGAATATCGTCAGCAATACCGTTGACACCCTGACCGTGGCCCCGGCCTGGACCGTGGTTCCTGATGCCACCTCCTGGTACCGCATCGGTCTGGCAGTTGGAGCCGGCGGCGGGGGCGTAGCAATAGATTCCGGGGTCTCGACCGGCGGCGGGGCCGCCGACCTCCAGGATACCGTCAAGAACTGGGACATCGGGGTTTTTGAAGGCAAGATAATAAAGATACTCTCCGGCGCGGCCGAAGGCGATATACGGAAAATCATATCCAATACCGCCACCCAGATTAATGTCGCCAATAACTTCTCGGCCGTCATCGTAGCCGGGGTGAATTACGAAGTGCTTGACGATAACGCCGTTACGGCCGATGTCCGCAGGTCGACTACCTCTACCATGGTGCCGCTGGCCAAGCAGATGGACGAAGGCCAGGTAACTACGGCCGGGGCCGGGGTCCTGACCGTGACCGATGTCAATAAAAACCTGGCGCTGAATTGCTATGCCGGATATGGCATCAGGATTGTCTCCGGCACGGGCGCCGGGTCGGTCCGCAGAATCGCCAGTAATACCGCGGGCGCCGGAACCGTCTATACCTGCGACGCCGTGCTCACCACCGGCGTTGACAGCAAATACGTAATTTTCAAGTTGCCCGTCTCGTTGGCTGCCGGGCAGCAATCCGCCAATATTTCCCATGTGGCCGGCACGGCCCAGACCGCCGATGACTGGACGCTGCTCTTCAGGCATATCGCATTGGATTACGGAACGGCCAGCGGCGGTGCGGCCAACAATCTTGTGGATGCTACTAAGAACTGGGCGGCTAATTCGCTGGCCGGTAAATTTATAAGAATAATTTCAGGCGCGGCCGCTGGGAATGTCAGGAAAATATCCGCTAATACAGCGACCCTGATAAATACCGAAGACAATGAAAACTTTTCGGCAGTCATCGCGGCCGGAGCAGGATATATCATATTCAGCGATGCCGGCGATTTGGGCGATACACCCAGCCCATATGACTGGCGCCATTTCGGGATAGCAAAGCAGGCCGCCGAGGGGCGGGTCACGGCCTCGGGCGCGAGTGCGCTGACAGACGGAAGCGTCAGTTGGCGGGTTAATGTCTGGGTCGGATATGTCGTTGTCGCTACCTTCGGCCCGGCGGGCGGAACACGCGAAACCAGACGGATAATATCAAATACGGCTGACACTTTAACTGTAGACGCTCCATGGGCAACGGCTCCGGTCATTGATTCCAGATATGTCATCTGTCATGCCCCGCTGACCGATGCCACCGGGCGGCTCCAGGTGGATGCTTCATTATCCCTTATAGTGGAAGGCACCGCCAGCGGCGGCGCGCCCGGAGTCCTGACCGATGCTACGATGAATTTCGATACCGACGCATTAGAGAATCACCTGCTCATCATCACCGCCGGAACCGGCTCGGGATTAGTCAGCCAAATCCTGTCCAATACCGCCACTGGCATCACCTTTAACGATGCCGGTGTGACGCCTGACGCCACATCCACATATAAAATCGTGCCCTGG